>Ga0197142_1000222_pt1 | contig 51318 bp, 40 predicted proteins | sample GBS60_MetaG_FD_148614 | JGI IMG/M metagenome (GOLD analysis project Ga0197142, IMG submission 148614) | Sediment microbial communities from Great Boiling Springs, Gerlach, Nevada, United States - GBS 60_MetaG | ecosystem: Environmental > Aquatic > Thermal springs > Hot (42-90C) > Sediment... | reverse complement strand
CGACGGGAATTTTTCTTAAGTTGTTGCTTCCAATTCCAGCAATTTTTATAGCTTTTTCTATTGAAGAATGAGCTTCTTCGGAACAGTAGACAGTAAATTTTTGATTCGAAAAGCCATTTTGGTTTATATCAAAATTTGAGGCTTTTTCTCGAGCAGTGAGTATTGCAACAAGTGTTGATGTTGAAGCTGTATCTTGGAGCACCCCATAAAAATCATTGGAGAGAAGCATCATATCCTTTAGCCAGTTCATTACTTTTTCCTCTAATTCGGTAGCAGAGGGCGAAGTAATCCACATCATAGCTTGTATTCCAAGAGCAGAAGAAAGAAATTCGGCTAAAATCGATGGGAAACTCGTGTTCGCAGGAAAGTATGCAAAAAATCTTGGGTGTTGCCAGTGTGTTATACCTTTGAAAACTATGTTTTGAAAGTCCTCAAAAATTTTTTCGAATGATTCGGGTTTCTCGGGTGGGCTCAAAGGCAAAGAATTAAATATTTCTCGAGGTTTAACATTAGATAGAACTTGGAGATTTCGAATTTCACTGTAATAATTGGCAATCCATTTGGTGATTATTTCGGAATATCTTTCAAACTCTTCTAATTCCATTTTTATTTAACTTTTTCTGGATTCCAAGCAACTCTGTAACCTTCGGAAAGAGAATTGAGTTTGGACATATCCTCGTCGGATATTTCGAAATCGAATACCGAGGCATTTTCAATGATTCTTTCCTTACGAGAGGATTTGGGAATGACTATGGTTCCGATTTGCAAAGCCCAACGTATTAAAATCTGGGCAGGTGTCTTCTGGTACTTTTGCGACAGTTCAACCAACAAAGGATGGTCAAACTTTTTTCCGCGAACCAAAGGAGAATATGCTTCGATGAAAATATTATTTTCTTCGCAAAATTCTTTGAGTTCTTTTTGATAAAGAAATGGGGAAAATTCGACCTGGTTGACCACAGGAGTAACATTTGCGTAGTTGAAAAGCTCCTGAAGATGGGCTACTGTGTAATTGCTAACTCCAATGGAAGCACATATACCCTCGTCGTAAACTTTTTCGAGTGCTTTCCAGGTTTCTTTTCGCAATCCAGGAACAGGCCAGTGAACCAGAATTAAATCGATGTAATCGAAACCAAGTTTTTTTAAGCTGGCTTCAACGGCACGGAGTGTTTTATCGTATCCTTGGTCGTCGTTCCAAACTTTAGTTGTTATAAATACTTCTTTCCTGTCTATACCAGAATCTCGAACAGCTTTGCCAACGTCTTCTTCATTGCGATAGAAAGCTGCCGTGTCGATATGTCTATATCCGAATTCCAATGCCCAGAGGCAAGCGTTATATGTTTCTTCTCCGGGTTTCATCAAATAGGTTCCTAACCCAATAATAGGGATTTTGACTTTGTTGTTCAGTGTTATTTTTGTTTGTAAATTCATAGTATTGCTAAATAATTTTTTGAATTTTCGTTATTATAACTTAACGGAAATAGATTTCGAAAATTGTTTTAAAGGTTATTATGGTTAAAAGATTTTTTAAAGTTTTATTTTTTGTTTTTTCCTTTTCCATAGGGAGTCCAGCCTCTAATCATACGATTTTTCTAAAAGAACCATCTTATATAGAGTTCAATGGTTTGAAGGAAAAAATCTATTCTATAAATTTCGAAGAGCCCTTGGGGGTTTCGAAGCGAAATTATGATGTTCTTCGGTACGATTTATACCTTGATTGGTATAATGCATTGAAGAGGCCCGAATCAATAGATTCGGTTGATAGGGTTTGGTATGGTATCAACACTATCTTGATAAAATCTGATGTTGAAAACTTATCGAGTGTGGAGTTAGATGCTGCTTCTCTACTAATTGACTCTATATTGATTAATCTTAATGAAAGTTGGATAAAAATATCACCTACGCCTAAAATTTTAGCTCAAAAGTTAACAATTCCTTTGCCTCGAAGTTTGGGTAAAGGTGATAGCATTTCAATTAGAGTATTCTATACATATAATAGATATATTTCCGAGAATCAATATCGTGGTTTTTATTTGTATCCAAAAGGTAAATTTGTTGGTCGTTTGCCAGCACCTTTTTACGACTCTGTTTTTGTAGAGGAGCGACTTGCTTACACTATGAGTCAGCCTGATGATGCGCGTTACTGGATGCCTTGCAACGATGCACCTTACGACAAGGCTGATGCTTCTATAACAGTTAGAGTTCCTTCGGGGTACGTTGTTGCTTCGAACGGGTATTTGTCGAAGGTGCAAGCGGAAGCAGACACAGCAACGATATTTTATTGGGTTAGCGATAAGCCGATAACGACATACCTGATGGCTGCTACCGCTTCAAAATATATTAAATATTCAGATTGGTACAAGAGAATTACTAATCCATTAGATTCCGTAGAAGTTCAATATTATGTTTGGGAAAAAGACTTTAAATCTACAAAAACCGATGGTTCGGAATACAATGCAACAAATACTTTTAAAACAACTGTAAAAATGATGGAATTTTTTTCTCAAATATTTTTTGAGTATCCATTTGTAAAGTATGGGATGGTAGTTTTGATGCCTTTTAATTTTGGAGGAATGGAACACCAAACTATTACATCAATAAACAGAGTGTGGCTCCGGAATAATACTCAGTTTGGAATTGCCCATGAACTTGCTCATCACTGGATAGGTAATCTTGTTACCTGTGCAACTTGGAAAGATATTTGGTTCAATGAAGGTGGAGCAACCTGGAGCGAAGCCCTTTATGCAGAAAAACTTTGGGGCAAGAATGGTTATAATTATTTTCTGTTGAGTTCAAGAGAAGCTTATTTAAGAAAAGGTGGAATTTCTTTGCCCCCCATTTATGATCTTCCAGTTAATACAATTTTCGGTGATTACGCTGTGCTTGTTTATCAAAAAGCTAGCTGGTTTTACCATATGCTAAAAGAAATGCTTGGTGATTCACTTTTCTTTAGAACTTTTCGTTCATTTCTGCAAGACTATGCTTTTACATCAATAACAACCGAAGAAATAAAAGATTACTTCAAAAGTAAGATACCTAATCCACTGGTAGACTTTGATACTTTTTTTGAGCAGTGGTTATACAAGGCTGGGCATCCTGTTTATACTCTTTCTTCTCTTGTCCATAGTTACACTAATGATAGTGGTTACTTTGATGCAAAAATAATTTTATCACAAGTTCAGAATGGTTCAATAGTACCCGAGGTCTTTCATACCCCTGTTAAAATTGTTTTTAAAGCAGGTGATTTAACCTATTCACAAATTTTTTTGAACAATTCCAGATTTCAAGTTTTCGAAACTGCTTTACCGTTCTTTCCCGATTCTGTATATATCGATACAACTTTTGTTCTTTGTGAAGTCAATGATATCGTTCTTACCATCTCGGAAGAAAAGAATTTGGATGAGTTTAAAGTTTTTCCAAATCCTTTTGGAGATAGGCAAAATTTGAATATATCCGTAACTTTACCTCGAAGTGGACATTTCGTGCTTGAAATATTCGATATTCTTTTCAATAAGGTTTATCAAAAGGAACTGGGATTTTTAAGTAAGGGAGAAATTCAATTTTCAATTTTTGATGTTCCAAATTTATCATCCGGTTTTTATTTGATCATTTTTAGATCAGGAGAAAGAGTATTTAAATCGCACTTTATAAAGTTGCCATCTGATGCGAGCAGATAGTAAAGCGTTAGCCTATGGCGCTCTTGCAGTAGTTTTCTGGTCAACAGTTGCAACGGCTTTTAAAATTGCTTTGCGACAAGTAAGCCCTATAGAACTGCTTGCGTATGCTTCATTATTCTCCTCCTTAGTTTTGTTTTTGAATATTATTTATTTTGGAAAAATCAGACTACTTTTTGAAATTAGCATACGCAATATTTACAAATCGGTTCTGATAGGTTTATTGAATCCTTTTTTGTATTATTTGGTTTTATTTAAAGCTTATTCACTTTTGCCTGCACAAGAAGCATTAAGTTTAAATTACACTTGGGCTATTGTTTTGACCTTTTTGTCGAGCAAGTTTCAGAAAAAGCAAATTGGATTAATTTCTTACATTTCCCTGTTTGTTAGTTTTTTGGGTGTTTTAGTTATTGTATCAAAAGGTAGAATTGTTGAACTTAAACCATCGGACCCTTTGGGTGCTTTGCTGGCAATATCCAGCGCTTTTATTTGGGGGTTTTCGTGGATTTTGAACGTGGTGTCGAAAACTGATGATAATTTGCGAATGTTTTTGAATTTTTTCTTTGGAGCAATTTTTTCTTTCATTTATTTGGCTGTGTGCAATTCGATTTCTTTACCCCATTTTGATGCTTTGATTCCTGTTGCTTATGTTGGTCTTTTCGAAATGGGAATAACTTTCCTGATTTGGAATAAAGCCTTGAAATATTCTTCAAATCCTGCAAGGGTGAATAATTTAATATACCTCTCCCCAGTTCTTTCGCTTTTATTTATAGGGTTCGTCCTTCAAGAAAGAATTGAACATTCCTCAATTTTGGGTCTCATTTTGATTTTGACCGGAATTGCCATTCAAAATTTTTTCCGTCGTAAGGATAACTTCTAATTTTACCAATTTACACTTTTAAAGCCGATTAATATTTCTTGAATTTTTGTATTTTATAAGTTATGAGACATTTAATTGTAAAAATCAGATTTTTGGTCTTGTTAGCTCCGTTGTTGTTAATTAGTTGTATAACTCAAAAAGAAACTAAAGAAATGAATGTTAAAAAGGAATATTTCAATCAAACATTCCTTCAGGCTGTAAAAAATTTGAGCTTTGATAAAATAAATGCAACCACGCTCGACAAAGACCATTCAGATTTTCTCGAAGTTGTTAAATTAGTGCTGAAATCCAAGTTTGAAAGTGTTGAAAGCGCAATTAAACAGAAAATCGTTGAGCAGAATAATTCCCAATTTATGACTGAGTACTTTCGGCTTTTATCTTTTTCTTTGATTTACCAATCAAAGTGGAAAGAGCTTTTACCCTCAAGCACTTACTATTTTTTCGATCCTGATAGTGTTTTTTTATTGGCTCGTGCCTTTTCGAAAATCGAAAAGGATTCTGTTGTTTTTTGGAAGGAAGCCGATACATTAAGCTTTTTAACTACACCTTCGGGTGCGATTATTGTTAAAGTATTGGTAAACGGTAGAGCTCGGAATTTTTGGTTCGACACAGGAACGAATTATACAATAGTTTCGTCGAAAACAGCCGAGGACTGTAATTTGCCAATTTTGTCTACTGAGAAAAGCAAAGCTATAACGCTTACTAATTATCGAATTGACGTGGTACCAACTTTTATTCGTTCTTTAAAAATTGGAGATGTTGAACTTTTAAATCAACCTTGTTTAATTGTTGATGACTTCAACCTGAAATTGAGACTTTTTGCTTTGAATATCACAACGGAAATTTTCGGAATTTTAGGTTGGAAATCACTACAAAACTGTAAATTTACAATTGATTATAAAAACCGAATTCTTATAGTTCAAAAGCCTAAAAAAGAATATAAAGAAGCAGAAAATTTCTTCTGGTCTGGTGTGCCAATAATTATCGGAAACTTCAACAATGTCAATTTGCTGTTTATTTTCGATATAGGTGCTGAAAAGAGTTTCCTAACGAATAACATATTTAGCAAAATTGATTTTCAAAAAATTTATACCCAAACAAAGAAAATTGGCTCTGTTGGTGGTTGGAAATTTAATGTTGGAGTTGTTGTTCCTTTTTTGGAATTTCAAATTGGAGATTACAAGCTGACCCTTGAAAATATTCAAACGATTGATATCCCGAAAAACTATTTTTTTAACATCGATGGAATTTTGGGTTTTGATTTTATTGAGAAAGTCAAAATATCGTTTGACATTTCAAATTCTAATTTTGAGATATTGGAAGTTTATCGCTGAAATCAATTGGTTTTCAAGTTCTTATAAATTTTTTTAAAAAAATTTGTTTTTTTAATTTCTCTTATGTAATTTGTTTAGTGTATTAAATGAAAAGAGAGTAAAATTGTTGTTAAGGGGCATAATACAAGTCACATCAAAAACCAATTCCTTAACATTGCTTATTTTAACATTACTTATTTTGATAACAAACATAAGGGGGTTTTATGGGAACCAAAGGGTTGATTACAGTCAAAATCCGAGACAAACCCACGTTGCAGTTGTGTTGTATTTTCTCGCATTAGCATTTTAGTTCGATTTTCGCTACAACTTTCTTTTAATATTTATAAAATGTTTTGTTAAATAATGGTTGTGGGAGTATGAAAAAGTTAGTTTATTTCTTGTTTGCAATTTTTATAACAGCCTCTCTTGCCTTTGCGCAAGATAGGGTGGTTACAGGAAAAGTAACAGACGAAAGTGGAGCTGCGCTTTCGGGCGTGACGGTTCTGGTTAAAGGAACTGCAATTGGAACTTTTACTAAAAATGATGGTACTTTTTCGATTCGAGTTCCTGCAAATGCTAAAACTCTTGTTTTTCGTCGCGTTGGTATGAAAACAAAAGAAGTTCCTATCGGCGCCAAAGACTTTTTTGCTGTAACTCTTGAGGAAGACAAGTTACTTACCGAAGAGATTGTTGTTACAGCGATTGGATTGGAAAGAGAGAAAAAATCGATTGGTTATGCTTTTGAAGAAGTTGGAGGCAAAATCGTTTCTGAATCTAAAGTTACGAATATTGTCAACTCAATTACAGGGAAAGTTGCTGGAGTTCAGGTTGTTAATTCCACTGGTGTTCCTGGAGCCTCTGCTTATATTCAAATACGAGGGCAAAATTCTTTCCTTGGCGGTAATCAGCCACTATTTATTGTAGATGGAATTCCAATTGACAACTCGATGATTTATAGTGGTAATCCCGATAATGGGACAAACAACCTGCTAGCTGGTGTCGCTTATTCAAATAGGGCAATCGATTTGAACCCCGACGATATTGCTTCTGTAACTGTTTTGAAGGGGCCAGCTGCGACTGCATTGTATGGGATTAGAGCAGCAAATGGTGCAATTGTTATCACAACCAAAAAGGGTCAGACCTTAGCACAGGAGAGGATTAATGTTACATTTTCGGCAACAACATCATTTGAAGAAGTTAATAAATTACCCAGTTATCAAACCAAGTACTCTCAGGGTGCCGAAGGTAGTTATGTTCAACCAGGAACGAACCAGGCCCGAAGCTGGGGGGCTTTGATTGACACCTTGTATTGGGATTTAGAATCGAAAAACAAATTTAACAAGTATGGAAATATAGTTAGCAAATACTTTGTCGATAGTGTTAACAATCCATCTCGATTTAAAAAGATAGAACCTTATGATAATGTAAATAACTTCTTTGTTACGGGTGCTACAAACACACAAAATCTTTCTATGGCGGGCGGAACCGATTTCGGGTCATTTTATCTTTCAATTTCAAATTCAAAATCGACTGGTGTTGTTCCTTTGACAAGTTTTTCGAGACAATCAATCCGCTTCAACGGCGAGGCAAGAATTTCTTCGAAGCTTAAAGCTTTGGGTAATATTAGCTATACCAGTTCTGGTGGCCGCCGCGCTCAGCAAGGTAGCAATATATCGGGTGTCATGCTTGGTCTTTTGCGAACTCCGCCTACTTTCGATAATTCAAATGGCTATGGGAAAGAGGCTTATGATCATCCGGATGCTTATATGTTCCCTGATGGTACACAAAGAACTTATCGCGGAGGTGGAGGCTACGATAATCCATATTGGACTGTAGTTAAGTCGCCATTTTTCGACGATGTTGATAGATTTATAGGGAACATACAGTTAAACTATTTCTTCAATCCGAATATTGATTTAATGTATCGCCTGGGTGCAGATATTTATTTCGATAAAAGGCGTCAAGAGTTTGCTATTAATTCAAGGAATGCACCTGCTGGGCAGATTTTCCACCACGAAATTTATAGCAACGATCTAACTTCGGATTTGATTCTTTCATTTAACTATAACCTTACAGATGACCTTGTTGGCAAGCTGATGATTGGTAACAACCTTTATCAATCAATTGGAAGCTCTCTTTACACCCAGGGCGATGGCCTCATTGTTCCTGACTTTTATCATATTTCAAATACAAGTAGTCAAATTGTAAGGCAATCTCGAGGAACTCTTCGCCGTTTAGGTTTCTATGGTGATTTGACTTTGGATTATCAAGAGTGGTTGTACTTTAATGGCTCGATTCGTAACGATATGTCGACTACTTTGCCAAAGGATAATAATTCCTTCTGGTATGGTCAGGGAAGTGTCAGCGTAGTCTTTACAAACTTGTTTAAAGACGTTTTCCAAAACACCTTTTTGAATTTTGGGAAACTTCGACTTAATTACGCTGTTGTAGGTAAAGACGCTCCGATGTATGCAACAACAACACCATTTATCCAAGCCGCTTATGCCGATGGTTATACCAACGGTATTTCATTCCCATTCAATGGACAGGTGGGATTTGTTACTGGTGATGTATTAGGAAATGACAAATTAAGACCCGAGAAAACCACTTCCTGGGAAATTGGTTTCAATTTAGCATTCTTTGATAATTTATTTTCTTTAGACCTTACATATTATAATTCTGTAAGTAAGGATCAAATATTCAGTGTGCCAATTGCCAGGTCATCTGGCTACTATGCTGCAGTTTTCAATGCCGGTCAAATTTCGAACAAAGGATTTGAAGCGGTCTTAAATATCACCCCGATAAATACAGCTGATTGGCGCTGGGACATAAACCTTAATTTTTCGACAAATAAAAATATGGTCGATGAGCTTTATGAGGGTATAGACAATATATTTCTTGGTGGGTTTGCTGGTTCTTCTGTTCGTATAGTTGCAGGAAAGCCTTATGGTTCAATTTTTGGTTTTGGCTGGCTTCGTGATCCTGCTACAGGTGAAGTTGTTATTAACGATGATCCAAATAGCCCAGACTATGGTTATCCTATCCTTGATGTTAATAACGAGAAGGCATTTGGTAGTTCCAATCCCGATTGGTTATTGGGTTTCAGAAATACCGTTAGTTGGAAAAGCCTTTCTTTGTCTTTCTTGATTGATATCAAAAAAGGCGGGAAAATGTGGAACGGCACCCGAAGCGCTTTGTATTTCTTTGGAACTCATGGAGATGTTTCAACACCTGAGGTGCGAGACCCGAACTTGAACAAGAAGGTTTTCAAAGGTGTTAAAGGACGTATCGATGCAAATGGAAATTTGGTTACATCCGGACCAAATGACATTGAAGTTGTTGTTGGTGAAAATTGGTACTCACTAGGAAATGGTAATGGTTTCTTTGGTAGCAATACAGAGGATTTCATCGAAGATGCAGGTTGGGTCAGGCTTCGCGAATTGAGCCTTTCTTACACATTACCAAAATCTATAGTTTCATATACACCATTTTCGAATGTAGTTCTAACTTTCACCGGTAGGAATTTATGGCTAAGTACCAACTATACAGGAGTTGATCCCGAAACCAACTTGATGGGAGCTTATAGCGCACAGGGTATCGACTATTTCAATATGCCAGGTATTCGAAGCTACAATTTCTCTATAACAGTAGATTTCTAATTAAGTAAAATAAGGAGGAGAAAAATATGAAATCAAAAGTTCTTATAATTGCATTTTTATTAGGATTGCTATCTTATTCTTGCGATCAGTGGATAGATACTAATTTGAATGTTGATCCGACAAGCCCAAGTAATGTTCCTTTGAAGACAATCCTTCCAACAACTCAAACCGGTATTGCCTATGTTCTTGGTGGCGATATAGGAAGATTCACAGGATGTTTTACACAACAATTTTTTGGCAATAATCGACAACATCTTGGGATCTATAATTATACATTTAAGGAAGATGACATAGACAATGCCTGGAATACTATGTATGCCGGTCCAATGGTCGATTTGCATTACATAATAAACCAAGCCCCTGAACTCCAGTCGCCTTATTATCAAGGTATTGCTGAAGTTTTAATGGCTTTCAGCCTTGGAATGTGGACAGACTTGATTGGTGCAATACCTTATTCCGAAGCTTTTCAGGGTAATAAGAATCTAACACCGAGATTAGACTCCCAAGAAGAGATTTACAATTCCATTCAAAAATTACTTGACGACGCAATAACCCATTTACAGGCAACTTCCAGCGTTTTCAAGCCAGCTGCTGATGATTTTATTTATGGTGGAAAGACTTCCAAATGGATAAAGGCAGCCTACACCTTGAAGGCCCGGTATTATTTGCACTTAAAGAGATACAACGAAGCTCTTTCGGCTTTGCAAAATGGCTTTACAAGCAACGACGATGATATGCAAGTTAACTTTACGGATAAAGAAACCGAAGCAAATCCTCTTTATCAGTTCGATGTTCAGCGAGGCGATATATCTATGGGACCAGCTTTGATGGACCTAATGAACAATTTCAACGACCCGCGACGCCCATTTTTTGGGAAACCCGATGAGAAAGGAGGCTTTTCAACTAATTCCCCGCTTGGACCATTCTATGCAAGCGCTAACTCTCCTGTTCCTTTCATTACCTATGTCGAAGCAAAATTTATTGAAGCAGAATGCCAACTTGCCATTGGTAACAAAACAGCTGCCTACAATGCCTATAAAGAAGCTATTTTGGCTTCTATGGCAAAGGTTGGTGTTTCCAATGCTGATGCACTGGCGTATTTCTCCCAAAACACCGTTGATGTCGGTGAAAACAATTTGACTTTAAAGCATATTATCGAGCAGAAGTATATTGCTTGCTTCTTCTCGCCCGAAGTTTATACTGATTGGCGAAGAACTGGTTACCCCGAGCTTACACCAGTAAAAGGGAATGCCATTCCTCGCCGTTTCCCATATCCACAATCCGAGCGTTTGTATAATTTAGAAAATGTTAAAGCTGTTGCTCCTAATTTCACAAGTCCCGATTTCATCTTTACAGATAAACTCTGGTGGGATAAAACCTTCTGGAACCCCTAAAATGAATTTTGGGCTGTCGCTTTTTGCGACAGCCCCCTTTCTAATTTATTTTCTATTCCAAATCTATGGTTTTTGCGGGCTTTTGAGGTGATTTCATTCCTATATTTTTAATTGCAATCTTAATAATTCGTTCTGGGTCTTCAAGCTCATTCAATTCCTTGATAAGAAAAATATTTTCTCGTTTAAGACTCTCAAGGTTTTTTTGAAGTTCTGAATTATCTTTTGCAAGTTGATTAATGGAGACAACGTTGTTAACTGAAATGACTATAAAAACCCCGAGACATAGAATGATGAACATTGAAATTATTTTTTTCATTTTTCAACAATTTTTTAATAAATTCGTTTTTAAAAAAGAAGAAAATATAAAAATTATTTTTTAAATAAGCAATAGTTTGTTTTCTTTGATTTACTATGCAAATGAATCTCCCCTTTAAAAAGAAAATATTAACAACAATAGAAGGTGTTTAAAATGCCTGCCAAAATGGATGGTAACAATACTGCAACAACAAAAGAAATGATTGATCTCGAAAGCTTGAAGTCGAAGAAAATAGCAGAGCTCACAGCAATTGCCAAATCTTTGGGAATCACAAATTTCTCTGACCTTCGAAAGCAGGAACTCATTTTGAAAATTCTTCAAGCCCAGACCCAAAGTCGAACCAAGGATACACCCGAAGAGAATGTACTCAGCGCAACTGGTGTTTTGGAAATTCATCCAGATGGATATGGGTTCCTTCGCTCTGCCGATTATAATTATCTTAACTCTCCGGATGATGTTTACGTATCGCCATCACAAATTAAAAGATTTGGATTGAGAACAGGGGATACAATTCGCGGGCAGGTGCGGCCACCGAAGGATGGCGAGCGATATTATGCCTTGCTTAAAGTCGAAAGCGTCAACTATCTTGAACCTGATTTACTTCGAGATCGACCACTTTTCGATAATTTAACTCCGACTTATCCTGTTAAGCGTATTAATCTTGAAACAACTCCTACCGACTATTCAATGCGTATCGTTAACTTGCTTTGTCCAATTGGTAAAGGGCAACGGGGCTTGATTGTGGCTCCACCAAAATCTGGGAAAACAATTTTGCTACAACAAATTGCAAATGCAATAGTTCGCAATCACCCCGAAATTAAATTAATTATTCTTTTGATAGATGAGAGACCAGAGGAAGTTACCGATATGGCTCGATCGGTAAAAGCCGAAATAATTTCTTCGACTTTCGATGAACCACCCGAACGCCATATGCAGGTTGCCGATATGGTCTTGGAAAAAGCTAAGCGTTTGGTAGAAGCTAAAATAGATGTAGTTATACTCTTAGATTCGTTAACACGTTTAGCTCGAGCTAGCAATACGGTTACACCTCATTCTGGAAAGATCCTTTCCGGTGGAGTCGATGCAAATGCTCTTCACAAACCAAAACGGTTTTTTGGGGCAGCTCGTAATATTGAAGAAGGGGGTTCATTAACAATTATAGCAACGGCATTAATAGAAACTGGAAGTAGGATGGACGAAGTAATTTTCGAGGAATTCAAAGGAACAGGTAATATGGAACTTGTTCTTGATAGGAGAATTTCCGACAGGCGAATTTTCCCCGCAATTGATGTTAACCGAAGCGGAACTCGAAAGGAAGAACTTTTGCTGACACCGGAAGAGCTTAACCGTGTTTGGATTTTGCGCAAGGTGTTAAGTGAAATGCAACCAGTCGAGGCAATGGAATTCTTGCTCGAGAAAATGAAAGGTACCAAATCGAATAGAGATTTCCTCCAGTCTATGAGTTCTTGATATTTTCGGAAATTCTATTGCTTCCTAATGTTGGATAATATTGTATTAATTTTTGAATATATTTCTTCAATTTTACCAACACCATCAATGAAATAAGCTAACCCTTTGGATTTATAGTAATCAATTAGAGGTTTAGTTTGTTTTTCATAAACCTCAAGGCGATTTCGAACTGTTGCCTCGTTGTCATCGGAACGCTGATAAAGCTCACCGCCATCTAAATCACATTTCCCTTCTTTGTTAGGGGGGTTATAAATAAGATGATAGGTTTTCCCACAAATTGGGCAGGTGCGTCTTGCTGTCAATCTAGTTATCAATTCCTCAGTTGGAACATTTAAAACTAATACAGCATCGAGGTTTAGATTAAGTTCGGCAAGAAGTTTATCGAGTGCTTCTGCTTGGTTTATTGTTCTTGGGAAGCCATCGAGAAGGAAGCCGTTTCTATACTCTTCCTTATTGAGTTCATTTTTAATAATTTCTATTATTAAGTCATCGGGTACAAGTTCGCCCTTGTCCATAAATTCCTGTGCTTTCTTGCCAAGTTCTGTTCCATTCTTTCGATGGTATCGCAAAAGATCTCCTGTTGATAATTGTACAATTTTAAAGTCCTTGCAAATAAATTCAGATTGAGTTCCTTTACCTGAACCCGGAGGGCCAAGAAAAATTAATCTCATTTTAAACTCCTTTTTTAAACATATTTGCCTTCTAAAATAATAGATTTTGTTTTTTCCAGGATTTCCTCGTATTCCGAGGTTAGGTTCTTTCTAATTTCTTTAAAGAATTTTTCAGCATTAAAAGAGCCAAAGAGATGGAAATAATTCTCTGCCAGTTCAAGTAATTCTCGTTCCGAGGTTACTTTTTTGCAGTAATCAAGGTATCGGGAAAATAATTCTTGCTCATCAAAGTTAAATTTCTTTAACAGATTAATAATTTCGAATAGTTGGTTTGGAGTTAAGGTTGAATTCCAGATTTTTTCCAATAAAGTATTTTGCAACCGAAATAATTGGCTTTCAAGGGAAAATTCAAGTAGTGAAATTAATTCATAAAATTGTTTGGCTTTGTTAATAAGTTCTAAAAGGAAATCTTCGACATCTTTCGGATTATACTTATATTTCAACATCAACCTGGCTAATTTTATTGCATCGTTTAAATCTTTGGTCTTCATCCGCCAGATGTTAAGATATTTTTCAATAAGTTCCTTTGATTTCTCTTTATCAATGGATAAGGTAAAAATTTTTTGAGATGCTTCAACTAAATCGTTCACGAAAACAATTCTATTTTTTAGTAAATTATCGAAAATATTTATCACCCAGTTATTATCATTTAAGTAGGTCAGAATTGATTTACAAAGTTTAAAGTAATTTTCAACGTTTAAATATTGTTTTTCAATAAGTTCATAAGCATAATTAAGCAGCTTTTTAACGTAATATATATCTTTTAATTCTAATGAAACCCTTTCGGCTAATTGGATAAAATCTTTAAGATATTTTGCTTCTTGTTCAAGTTTTTGGAATTCATCGTAAACCTTTTGGTTTTCTTTTCGTTTGGTCAATTTTTCCTGGACTCTGTTAATCCATTCAATATCTTGTTCAAAGTATTTTTTTACGGAGTCAACAACAATTTGAATATCGTTTAAACTTGCGACGGTTTCTTCGGCTTTTTCTAAACTGCACCTTGCTTTTTCGGTATCTCTAAGCAACTCGTGATAGAATTGGGTTAACAAAATGAAGTCGTTGGTAGACTTGGCTCCGATTTCGTTGCGACTTATGATTTCTTGTAAAAATTCATCTCTACCATAGATTTGATGGTAATTTTTAGCAATATCAAGAAATTGCTCGAACTTGGTGGAATTCTCCAATGCTTTTTTGAAAAAAAGCAGGGTAATTTCTCTATCCTCAGTTGCTTTGAAACACTCTCTTGCAAATTTGATAAGGTCTGCCGAATCATTGATTTTTTCAATTAAGTTTTTGAATTGTTGTCTTGTGTATTCTTTATTTTGGACAACTTCCTTTCCCAAGGCAATCAATTCAAGAATTTCATTCGAAGAACTTGCTTTTTGTGATAAATATTCTAAGATTTCTTGTGCAAAAGTTGCGTTGGCAAGTTCAGTATTAACAAATTTCACCAGATCGAATAAGACTTTTTTATCTTTCAAAGCGTTGTAGGATTTCTTTAACAAATCAGATGTTAGTTCTTTGTCTTTAAGGTATTTCCAAACAGCAAGTGCAAGCTCGTAATTTTCTTCAGGTGTAACGGAAAAGTCCTTGGCTTGTTCAATAAGTTCTTTGACTTTTTCAATATTTTCAATTTTGTAGAATGTTTCTGCTAATGAAAGAAATTCTTTGGAAAACTTAGCATCTTCGGCGGCTTCGTCTAAAAGTTTCTCAGCCCATTCTTTGTCTCGTAAAATTTCGAAGATAAGCAAGGAAAACTTACTGTAATTTTCAATTCCATCAACCTTTTTTTCATAGGCTTTTAGAATAGACTTTATTAGAATTTTCTTGGTGGTTTTTTTAGAAAACTCAGCAGCGAAAGATTGCAATTCATCAAGGTTTTTAAATTTTGATTCGAGAACAGGAATTATTTTTTCAAGCCCTTCAGGACTTTGAAAATCTTGTGCGAAAAAGTCAAGTATAGAAATAATTTCGTTAATTTTTTTTGCATCTTTTAAAGCACTCTGATATAGCTCAAAGGACTTCTCGGATTCCTTGAGATGGACGTAAATGCTGTGGGCAATTGTAGCAAACTCCATTGGTTCGAAAGCGCTTTCTTCGGCGGTCTCGTAAAGCTCCTCGGCTTTTTCTTTTTGCCCAAGAGATACATATACTTCGGCGATTGAAACGTAATCATCGGGGACCTTTGCTTCGTTTTCTGCCGTTTCTAAAAGTTCAACAGCATATTCAGGGTCGGATGGTTCTGTTAATGCTTTTCGAGCGAGTTCAACATAGTCTTTTACTTCTACACATTGTTTTTCTTCTTCTTTTAAGTTTTCACGCAAAGCCATAACTTTTCCAAATTGTGAAAAACCAAAGTAATTTTCATAATGAAACTGGCAAAAATGTTTTTTTCCTTTGTAATAATTTTGTTTTTTATTTACTCATTCTTAAATTTGATTTTCAAATATATTCGAATGATATGGAAAATTTGTCTTTTCGTGCTTTAATTGTGGAAGAATATGAACCAAATAAGTTTCGTCGGTATTTGGGAACAAAAAGAATATTCGAATTGCCCGAGGGCAATGTGTTAATTAAAGTGTTGTATTCTTCTTTAAATTACAAAGATGCGCTCTCGGCTCGTGGCCATAAAGGAATAACACGAAATTACCCCCATACTCCAGGTGTCGATGCAAGTGGTGTTGTTGTTGAATCTAAATCTTCAAAATTTAAGCCAGGTGATGAAGTTGTTGTAACAGGTTACGATTTAGGGATGAACACTTCGGGTGGTTTCGGACAATACATCCGTGTACCTGATGATTGGGTGGTTCCATTACCAAAAAACTTGACATTATTCGAAAGTATGGTTTACGGCACAGCAGGATTCACTGCTGGTTTATGCGTTTTCGAAATACAACGGAAGGGAATAGAGCCTGGTGATGGAAAAGTTTTGGTTACGGGTGCTACCGGTGGGGTTGGTTCATTAGCGATTGCGATTCTTTCCAAAATTGGCTATCACGTTGTTGCTTCTACTGGTAAATTGGAAATGAAGGAATTTTTGCTTAGCTTGGGAGCAAAAGAAGTAATTCATCGGTCTGAAGTTTATGACACCAGTGGCAAACCACTTCTTAAACGGCAGTGGTCAGCTGTTGTTGACAATGTTGGAGGAATCACACTTTCGACGGCAATTCGTTCGACCGATTACGATGGTGTTGTAGCCTGTGTTGGGCTTGTCGAGAGCGAGAAATTGAATTTAACCGTTTATCCATTTATCCTAAGGGGTGTGACTCTTGCAGGAATCGACTCTGCTGAAACAAAAATGGACAAAAGGCTTCGAATTTGGGAGTTGCTTTCGTCTGATTGGAAAATCAATTTGAACAAAATTTATCGTGAGGTTACACTTGAACAACTTGATGCAGAAATCGAGAAGATTTTGAGCGGGCATCAAGTTGGGAGAGTTGTTGTTAATCTTTGGAAATAATATGAGGAGGTTACTATGCTTTTACTTGCTATTGGACTAATTATCCTTGGAATTAGCATTTTCGGTCTGAGAACGCCAATAGGATTAGGAAAATATCGCAAGAGTTTGATTACTTTAGGTTTACTTGTTTCACTTATTGGTTTTCTAACGGCTACAATTAGGCAAATCGATGCTGGGCACGTTGGTGTGCAAATTCTTTTTGGCAAAGTACAGCCCAAAGTTTTGTACGAAGGACTAAATTTCGTAAATCCATTTATCGAAATCAAACAAATGTCTATTCAAACACAAAGTTACACTATGAGCGGTAGCACCGATGAAGCAGTTCGAGACCATGATGATGCAATTCGTGTTTTAAGCCGGGATGGATTAGAAGTTACTATCGATTTAACAGTGTTGTATCGTATATATCCCGACCAAGCACCTAAAATTTATCGCGAAATTGGTTTGAATTATCAGGATAAAATCATTCGTCCGGTTACAAGGACCGGAATTCGTGAAAGTGCCACATATTATGATGCTATTTCTCTTTTTTCGGATAAGCGAGAGGAATTTGAACAAAAAATACGCGAAAAAATTTTTGATGAATTCCAAAAAAGGGGAATTGTCTTAGAAAGGTTATTGGTTAGAAACATTACTTTGCCTCAATCGGTAAAAGAAAGTATAGAACGAAAAATTACCGCAGTACAAGAAGCACAGAGAATGGAGTATGTTTTGCAAAAAGAAAAACAGGAAGCCGAAAGAAAGCGAGTTGAAGCCCAAGGAATTGCCGATGCACAAAGAATTATCAATTCTGGTTTGAGCGAAAGAATACTTCAATTTGAATTAATAAAAGTGCAGAAGGAATTAGTTAATTCACCAAATTCAAAGATTATAATACTTGGTGGTGGCAAGCAAACCCCACCATTTATTATTGGCGATAGCAAATGATTAATTCTTTCTCCTTCAGGTATTGCAACTTTTGCTGAAAGGAAAAGTTTGTAGTTGAAAATTTTAAACAAAATTCTTAACTTTTGTTGGAACGATCTTTTGACTAAACTTTTTCTATTGGGTTTATAGTTATTTTTTCGTTAGCTTTACTTCCAATTAACAAGATTACAACTTGGCATATATCTCAATGATTTTTTAATTTTATTTTTTTTAAACTTTGGAAAGATAATTAAACAAAATGAATTTAATCGAAAAGGAGCAAAAGTATATTTTACAAACCTATAAGCGTTATCCAATAGTTGTCGAGTATGCCCAAGGAACAAGAATTTACGACAAAGATGGAAATGAATATCTTGATTTTCTTGCTGGTATTGCAGTTAATTTACTTGGGCATTCCCATCCAAAGGTAATTCAGGCGATCGAAAATCAGATTCGTCGCTATATGCATCTTTCGAACTATTTTTATCAGGATGTCCAAATCGAACTTGCCGAGAGGATTTTGAAACTTTCTGGATATAGTAAGGTTTTTTTTACAAATTCGGGAACCGAGGCAAACGAAGGAGCTTTGAAAATTGTCCGCCGCTGGGGAAATCGAATGGGAAAAAAGACAGTAATAGCATTTACCGGGGGTTTTCATGGAAGAACTTACGGCGCACTGTCTTTGATGGATAAGCCTCATTATAAGGAATTGATGTATCCATTTCTCAATGGGGTCGAAATAGTACCATTCAATGATGTTAATGCTTTGAAAAATACAATTAATTATGATACTGCTGGTGTATTCATTGAATTTATTCAGGGAGAAGGCGGAATTTCAGAGGCTAATAAACAATTTATTCAGGAATTATGGGATTTGAAACAGAAGCATAACTTTCTGGTTGTTGCCGATGAAGTTCAATCGGGAATTTTTCGAACTGGAAAGCTCTTTGCTTTTCAGCATTGGGGCGTAATTCCAGACATTGTAACTATTGCGAAGGGTTTTGGTGGAGGTTTACCATTGGGGGGAATACTCGTTTCTTCGGAGCTTGAGCACATTTTCGAAAAAGGTATGCATGGAACAACTTTCGGGGGTAATGCTGTTTCGTGTGCTGCTGGAATTGCAAACTTGGAGGTTATTTTCCCTGGGCTGATTGGCCACATCAATTTTGTTTCTGATTATCTCGATGGAACCTTGAAAAAGATTATGCAAGAATTTCCCGAAAAAATAGTGGAAGTTCGGGGCAGGGGATTGATGCGCGGCTTGGTTTTGGATTTCGAAGCAATAATTCTTGTAGAGAAACTCCTCGAGGAAAGAATCATTACAAATGCTACTTCCAGAAATGTTTTAAGGCTTGTGCCTCCTTTGATAATTACAAATCAAGATGTGGATTTATTTTACAATGGCTTGAAAAATGCTTTGCAAAAAATTTAATTTACTTATTCTTTCTTTAATAGCTTTTTTCGTTTTTTCCTGTACAGTAGATCCTATTATTGATACTTCTGGAACTAAACCTTTTATAAAGATAATTGAACCTGATGAAGTTCATCCATTCGATCTTGTTACAATATATGGTGAAAATCTCGGCGAGATTAGTGATTCTGCTTATATTTTACTTGATTCACTTTATTCGATACCTTCAAAATATTGTTTAAAGTGGAATAATAGTTTAATACAATTTTATGCTCCTAAAAATCTCTTTAAAAGTTTAATTAGAGTAGTTAGCAGTGCCGACACGTCAAATGCTCTTACATTTAATTACTTTCCATATCCGAAAATTGACTTTGTTCGAGTTGAATCAGGAACATTCTTTATGGGCTCAAATAAAGGGCTTGGCTACGAACAACCTGTTCATGAAGTTGTTTTGACTAAAAGTTTTTACATCTCTAAATATGAAATTACACAAAAGCAATGGAATGCCCTGTTCGACTTTAACGAAAGTCCATTTATAGGTGAAAACCTGCCTGTTTCGAATGTAACCTGGTTTCAAGCGATTCTCTTTTGTAACAAACTCTCAAGATTGATGGGTTATGATACTTGTTATATTATTATAGATACCAATTTGGTTGTTTGGGACACATTGGCGAATGGTTTTCGACTTCCAACAGAAGCTGAATGGGAATATGCCTGTAGAGCTGGCTCGCGAGATGGATTTGCTGGAAACGGCAATCCACTTGATATGGGTTGGTTCGATGTCAATTCAGGAATGAAACCTCATCCCGTTGGTGAAAAGCTCCCAAATGATTGGGGTATTTACGATATGCACGGTAATGTATGGGAATGGTGTTGGGATTGGTTCGACCCTTTCTATTACGATAAGTCTCCAACAATCAACCCAAGAGGCCCATCTACGGGCAAAGTTCACGTTGTTAGGGGTGGTTGCTGGCAAAGAGGAACAACCTTTGGAAGATGCAGTAGCAGACAATTCCCCGAGGATCAATATTTGAACTTTGGGTTTAGGATAGTAAGAAATGCTAACTAACTCGATTTTCTTGATCTAATCGGTGTAGGATTGGCTTTGAAACTATAATTAAAAAATGCTTCTTGTGTTGTATTTTTTAGTTTTAATTCACCAAGAAGGGCAATCATTGCAGCATTATCCATACAATATTGTATCTTGGGAATTACAACATTGAATCCTTTCAAAGAAGAAGTTTCCTGAATTTTGCTTCTCAGACGTGAATTTGCAGAGACTCCCCCAGCGATAACAAGAGTTCCTATATTGTAAAATTCGAGTGCGTTAACACTTTTAGTGGTCAAAACATCTACAATTGCTTCCTGGACGGAAGCACAAATGTCCTTAAGGTCTTGTTCGGAAATGTCGGAAGGGCTCTTAAAATTTTTTTCAAGAAAGTATCTGACAGCAGTTTTTAATCCACTAAAACTAAAGTCGAAATCACCAGAATTAATTAAGCCTCTAGGAAAATTAAATCTTTGTGGATTACCTTCCTTTGCAAGTTTATCAATTTTGGCCCCGGCAGGATAGTCGAGACCAAGGATTTTCCCAATTTTATCGAAAGCTTCCCCAGCGGCATCGTCGCGTGTTGCTCCAATGATTTCATAGTCCGTGAAAGATCTGACAAGATACAGGATGGTATGCCCACCACTGACTACAAGAGTAATAAAAGGGAATTCGATTTCAGTGTTTTCCAAGAAACCTGAGTAAATGTGTCCTTCGATATGGTCAATAGGAATTAAGGGTTTAGAATATCTTAATGAAAGAGCTTTTGCGAAATTGGTACCAACAAGCAAAGAACCAATTAAACCAGGCTGGTAAGTTACAGCAATGCCATCGATTTCGTTAATTTCTAAATTTGCTTCTTTTAAAGCATCGTCAACGACTTTGGAAATTAGTTGTAAATGAATTCGAGACGCAATTTCGGGGACAACACCCCCATAATATTTATGTACTGTTTGAGAAGAAATGATGTTGCTCAAAGTCCTGCTGTTTTCAACAACAGCTGCAGAGGTTTCATCGCACGATGTTTCGATACCGAGAATTTTCATATTTCAATATTTTTTAAATATGAATAAAGTAATGTTAAAGCAGCGCCGACGCTTCGTTCGCGATTTATGTGGCGGTCATCTCCAAATTGAAATTTCTTTGCAATAACTTTGTCGGCTGTTGAAAGTGAAATCCATACCGTCCCAACGGGTTTTTCCTTCGTTCCACCTTCTGGGCCTGCAATTCCAGTTATGCTAATCCCATAAGTTGAATTGAACAATTTTCGAACATTTTCGGCCATTTGTTTTGCGGTTTCTTGGCTAACAGCGCCGAATTTTTGTATAACTTCTTTTTCAACTCCCAATATGCGTTCCTTTATTTCATTGCTATATGCAATGACTCCACCAAGGAAATATCTCGAACTTCCCGGGATATTGGTAAATTCCCCACCAAGGAGTCCACCAGTGCAAGATTCTGCAACTGCAACGGTTTCATTTCTTTCGGACAATAAATCACCAACTACCTGAGCTAAAGAAATTTCGCCTTCGCCAAAGATGTAATTCCCTATTTTACTTCTGATATAATCGACAACCTTTTGTATCGAAGATTCAACTTGAAAAACATCTTCACCGCTTGCATCAATTCTTAGTCGAACGCCTTTGTAGGAAGGCAAAAAAGCAAGATTAACGCCATTTAAGATTTCTTCTATGCCGGCAAGTTTATCGGCAAGAACGCTTTCGGCAATTCCACAAGTTTGAAGCACTCTGAAAATATGTGTAGGAAATTTTTGACGCTCAATTTTATTTTTAATGTACGGGATAACATATTCTTTCATTAAATGTTGCATTTCTTTTGGAACCCCTGGCATTGCAAAGATAGCTTTATCTTCTTTTTCGAATAATAAGCCTGGTGCCGTTCCAACTGAGTTTTTCAAAGGAGTACAACTTTTAGGAATGAATGCCAGATTTTTGTTCCTTTCGGTAACTTCGTTAATACCTCGTTTAAAGTAATATTCTTTAATCCATTGCAAAACTTCGTCGGAAAAGATAAGCTCATCGCCGAAAAATTTTGTTAAAACAGGTTTGGTTAAGTCATCACGAGTGGGACCTAATCCTCCTGTGATAAGAATCACATCGGAAACATCGAATGTTCTTTTCAAAACTTCAAGTATGTGTTTTTCATTGTCGCCAACCACACAGTGTTCAATTATAGTTGCTCCTATTTCGACACATTTTTGGGCAATCCAACTTGAATTTGTATTGACAATTTGCCCAATTAAAATTTCATCACCAATTGTTATAATTGCAACCTTTAACATCTTCAACCTAAAAGAAGGTTTTGTCTAAAATTTTCGAAATTCTTCGATGTTCTTCAGTATTAAAAGATTCATAAACGACACGGGCAATTGGTTCGGTGTTCGACTTCCTAATGTGTAACCATCCATTTTCTAAGTTGATTCTAAAACCATCTTCAATATATACGTCAATTAAACTTAAACCCAGAGTTTCTACCAAATTCTCTATTTTCTCCTCAAAATCTTCATCTATCGGAACTGTTTTTTTGTCCATATAAACTTTTGGAAGTGTTGAAATGATCTGCGAAATTGGTAAGTTCATTTTATCTAACAACGTTAAAATAAGAGCAATTCCAACAAGAGAATCCCGACCGTAATGGCATAAGGGAAGTATAACTCCGCCGCTTCCTTCCCCGCCAACTATTGCAGAGACTTCTTGCATTTTTTGAACAACATTAATTTCTCCAACAGGAGCACGAACCACTTCTAATCCGTATTTTTGTGCTATATGTTCAGCAAGGCTTGTAGTAGAAAAATTTACAACTACTTTGTTACTTTTAGGATTAAAATATTCAAGGTTTTCGGCAACACTCTGTATTGCTAAAACGATAGTTAGCTCTTCCCAGATGGCATTGCCATTTTCGTCGAAAATGACCAATCTATCAGCATCTGGATCAACTGCAAAGCCAATATCACATTGGTGTTTAGCAACTTGCGCAGAAATTTCTACAAGATTTTGTGGGATAGGTTCAGGAGGATGGGCAAACTTCCCATCGGGATTGCAATTTAGGCAAATAATTTCGACGCCAAACTCTGCTAACAACTTAGGCAAAGCATTGGACCCAGAGGCATTATTGCAATCAATCAGAACTTTGGGTTTTTTCTTGCGAATTTTTTCTAAAATATCTGTCTCTTGAAAAATGGGAAGGTTTAAAATCCTTTTAATGTGAAAGTCAATTGAACGGTGCTCATCAATAACAAGGGAACTAAAGTTATTGGGGCATTTGAAAGCTCCATTGTCAATGATTTCAAACAATTTATTGTTTTCGTAATGTCCCAGGAAAGTGCCATTTTGATTTATGAACTTTAACCCATTCCATTCAATTGTATTATGCGAGGCAGTGATTGAAATTCCACCCGAGGCTTTCAACTCTTCGACCATTATCTGTACTGTTGGAGAAGGGACAATACCTAAGCGAACGACATCTCTACCCATCGCGAGTAAAGTTCCGATGACAATGTTTTCAATCCAATTTCCTGATGGTCTTCCATCTCTTCCTATAACTACTTTGCCCTCAGGAATTATTTCAGAAAAGCCTGCAACGTATTCAACTACAGTTTTTGGGGTCAGTCCATTTCCAATTATGCCTCGTATGCCAGAGATTGAACGAATTAGACTCATAAGATTATCACCTCAAAAATTAATTTAAAACTTTTGCGTTTATAGCTATTAAAAAATAATATTTATGAGACGAAACTATTTCATAGAAATTATTTTTACTCTTTTTAGGATTTTATTGGGTATTGTGTTTCTTTATGCTGCCATTGGTAAGATAGATAATCCAGAAACATTCGCTAAGGAAATTAGCAACTATAGACTTATTCCAGATGTTATATCTCGAGCTTCTGCAATAATTCTTCCCTGGATTGAGCTAGCAATCGGTTTCCTTTTGGTTTTTGGTATAAGAACAAGAACAGTTTCTTTTATCTCTTTTGTGCTTTTATTTTTATTCACTTTTATGGTTGGGTCTGCATGGGCAAGAGGACTGAATATTGATTGTGGATGCTTTTCTCACCGTGTTGAATATGTTGGTATAAAAAAAATAATTGAAAATCTTTTACTGATGGCAATGAGTATTTCCATTTTTTATTTTCCTGGCAAATTTTTATCTCTTGAAGCTTTTTTAAAGAGGGATATTAACGAATAATTACCAAAAGTGGAATTTCGGTTCATTCCTGAGCTTTTTAATTCTTTTAATTTCGTTCTTGCTCCACCTGTATGTGTTGTTTGTGGTGAAATCATAGAGAATTCGATTATTTCCACCTTTTTCTGTGAAAAATGTTGGGAGCAAATACCACAAGCAAAGGACTCCAGGGAAATTCTTAGCAGGATTGACAAACATTTTGGGCAAGATAATAACCCTTTTTCATTTGCTTTTTCTCTTTTCGATTCTGAAAATAACCATAAATTTTTAGAAATAATACACTATTTCAAATATAACAGGTTTACGAAAATTGGGAAATTTTTGGGTATGTTGCTTGGCGAAAAAATTAAAGATAAGTTGGGCAGGATGTCGGAAAAAATCGATTTTATAATTTCTGTACCAATCCATTTTGTCCGAAAACGGGAAAGAACATTTAATCAAGCAGAAATCATCGGTAGAGAAATTTCCAGGGTTACTGGAATACCTTTTGAACCTAAACTTTTAAAAAGGGTGGTCTATACAGTGTCTCAAACCAACCTTGGTTTAGAAGAACGTAAATCTAATGTTTCAAGCGCATTCGCAATTACAAGAGATAGTTCTTTTGTAGGCGGTAAGAACTTCATCATTGTTGATGATGTTTTAACAACGGGTTCTACTTTGTATTATTGTGGTAAACTTCTCAAAGAATACGGAGCAAAAGACTTAATGATTGCGGTTCTTACGACTGCTTGAAATACTTGAATACAACATAACCGAAAGGGAGCAAAATAATTTGATTCATACTATTCATACAAAATTCACCTAAAATTACTTCAGATTTTTTCAAAAAGGAATTATCATCCTCAATTAAGGTTTTTTGTTCTTCGTTAGAGAAATTCCCAAGAACAATCAACTCGTAATTGTCTAAACCTCTTTTGTAAGCAACGACGTTAGGATTGGTAGAATCAAGTTTAATTATTCTTGATTCATTGAATTTTTGGTTTATCAAATTTAGCTCAATTGCTAATTGATTTATTTTATGGATATGCTCGATAATGTTCGCATTATGCCAGGGCATAGAAGCGATAGAGAAAAGTGGCAATTTTTCCGGTGGAAATAGTTCAATTTCTTCGGGTGCGAAGTTTAAACCGGTGTTGTAGGGCATCGAATCGCAAAGCTCAAATCCCGAGAGTATAAATCTAATTCCAGGAAGAAATGAATTGAAAGCATATGTAAGCTTATTGAAATTGCAACCAAATCTCGCCGCACGCGGTGTATTGTGAGTTTCGGGAGTTAGGAAAAATGGCAAAGAAAACTCTTTGTTTTCGAATTTAGTAATTAAGTCATTTAATTTTTGGGGATTATCTTGATCGAAAAACAAGTAGCCAAGCGTTGCATTATATCCTTGTTCTTTTGATTGGCTAATTATATTGAAGTTTTCCTCCCAAAAGATAAAATCTTTTTTTGCAGTTCGAGCCCTTGTAAAAATATTATTGAGCAATTCTTGAGGTATGGCATGACCCATATCTATCATTGCTCCATCAATATCGAATTTATTAACAAAGTAAGGAATGATGTTAGAAATGAAATTCCAGAGTGTTTCATTTTTTCTTCCATAGTCGATTAATTCCCTTGAATACATTCTAACTGTGTTGTATGCGATGTAATTGAAATCAGGATGGTCAAAGTAGCGAAAGTAGGTAACATCTTTCCACAAAGGTTGAGTGTCGTCGGGGGGCCAGTCGGCAAAAGCAAATGGAATTCTTACTCTTGTTCCGTCGGAAAGAACACCAATTGGTATCCCATTTTCAATTTGAACTGTATTTGGAATTGGGGTAAATATGCTTCTATAACTTATGTTGGGAGGAATTAAATTCCCAAAATCATTATTATGCACTTTTGTAATGATTTTTTCAAGTTCTTCGGTGCAAAATTTCGGGGGTGCAAATTCTCCATTTTCAATGCTACTTTCTTTAATCCAGTAAAACCATTCGGGGTGTTCCAAAGCTAAATCTGTACAAATTCCGGAGGTTCGTAACACAAATTCAAGAATAACTTTGATACCAAGCGAATGGCAGGCTTCAACAAGAGCAGCAAACTGTTCTTCGAGAGGTAAGTTTAGGAAAGGCTCACCTAACCTTGGGTCGAACCGAAGCGGATGTTTGTACGCATATGGGGAACCAAGATTACCTTTTTTCCCCTGCATACAAATTTCATTTATAGGCAAAAGGTAAAGAATATCAATTCCAAGATGTTTTAAATAAGGCAATATGGCGATAGTTTTTAAAAAAGTACCTGTTTCATAAAACAAATTGTCAATTGGGTCATATTTTAGGCAGCCATCTTGATTATGATCGAAAGCGGTTGTATATCTAATCATCATACAATATGCAAGTGGATTTTCAGGAGTTGAAAATCTTTCGATTTTTTTGCTAGGCGTTAAAATTTTGTCTATCTGTTCAACAAAAAATTGAATAGGTTCAATTCGAATTATTTCGCTTGTTCCTTCTGGATTTAACCATATCTTGGGAATGAAGTAATTTGGGAACGAGATATTATTTTTTTTTAGCTCCTTCAAAAGTTTCTCTAAATTACTGGTTCTGTTTTTCATTTCTTACGTAATTTAAAACACAAACCATAAAAAATCGTCGATAAAAATTATTTATATCTAAAGAATGATGAAAAAAACAAAGATAATACTTTTTCTTTTGGTTTTTATTTCATTTCATCTTTTTTCACAAAGTATAAATGAACAAAAATTTAAATTGGCTCAGAGTTTCGAAAGGAGCGGAGATTTTTCGAAAGCCGAAGAACTTTATCTTGAATTATATCAACAAAACAAACAAAATCTCGAGTATTTTCGTGGAATCGTACGCTGTAAGAAAGCACAAAATAAATTTAGTGATTTGATTCCAATCATCGAAGAACGATTACAATTCGATAAGTCTTTTGAATTATTAGTATTAGCAGGCGAAGTTTTTTGGTTGTCGGGCAACAACCAAAAAGCCAAATCTTTCTGGATGTCTGCTATTGATATTCAACCGGAAGATGATTCAACTTATTTGAAAGTAGCGGAGATTCAGAGCAATTTAAGGCAGTTTAACCTTGCCATAGAAACTTTGCATTTAGGTAGGAAAAAGCTTGGTTCTAATATCGCTTTTTATAATGAACTTATAAACTTGTATTTAATTACTGGTAATACGGAAAAATGTATCGACGAAGTTTTAAAGGTATTCGAAAGGACAAATGATTTCAATTGGGCAGAAGCTAAAATCTCTTTGTTGGTTGGGGACAAAACTGCAAAAGGAATAATTGAAAATAAATTAAAAGCAAGAAGCAATGATTTAAATTTCAAAACCCTTTATGCATGGTTTCTATATTCAATTAAAGAATTTGACAGAGCATTTGAAGTTAACAAAGAAATCGACGAGACAACAAAATCTCTGGGGGCTGTAATTTTTCGCTTCGCTCAGACCTCTTTAAATGATGGTGAATACGATGTTGCTCTAAAAGCTTTTGAGTATATAATTAATTCAATTAAAAAAACTCCATTTTTAGCCAATTCAGTTTTAGGAATAGCAAAGGCAACAGATTATAAATTGCTTAGCACTAAAAAAGTTAATAGGACTTTAATTCAAAAGGTTATTAAGAAATATGAGCAAGCTGTAGAAAATTTACCGTTGAATAGTGCACCCTACGTTGAAACAAAATACAGAATTGCTGAATTGCAAGCATTGTATTTAAGTGATTATTCCGGAGCTGAAGAAATTCTTAGAGATCTGATAAAGAAACAATATTATCCTTATTTGAACAAATCAAAATTACTCCTTGGGGATATCAAGATTTTCCAATACAGATTTGAGGATGGAATTAAAATTTTCAAGGATGTTCTTAATTCTACCCAGCAAAGCAAACCCTATGAATATTATTTGTCATTACTGAAAATTGGCAAAGCTCTTTTTTACGAATCGAATTTTGATTCTGCCCAGTTTTATTTTGCTCAATTGATCGAAGATTCTCCTTCGGACATAGCAAGCGAAGCTTTGCGCATCAGCCTATTTATTGAAAAATTTAAGCATTTTAACCTTGCCCTGTCGATTTATGCTCAATCCGAAATTTGCCGTGAAAAAAAATTGTTGGATTCAACGCTTGTTTTGCTTCGTCAGGCAAAATATAAAGTCGAAGGAACCGATTTCGAAGAATTCATTGACTTGCAAATTATAAGAGATTTAATTGTTCTCGAAGATTTTCTCTCTGCTGAGCAGCTTGCATTGGATTTTCAACAAAAATATCCAGGTTCTATTTATTTCGATGAAGTTATTTTTAGTTTAGGTCTAAGTCAGCTTAAACAAAACAAAAGAATAGAAGCAGTAAATACTTTTACGGAGTTGTTAACCAAATTCCCTCGTTCAATTTTTAATTCAAAAGCAAGGATGTTAATAAATCAAATCCGAAATAAGGAAATTTAACCGAGTGATCATTTATTCAAAAAATTCTAATTTTTAAAATTCATCAGTTGGAACTCGTTCTATATCAGCCCCGAGAGCACGCAATTTTCGGTCTATTGATTCATAGCCGCGGTCGATGTGGTATATTCGTAGAATATCTGTTGTTCCTTCTGCAATTAAAGCCGCTAGGACTAAGGCAGCACTTCCACGCAAATCGGAACCCATAACTGTTGCACCCGAGAGTTTTTTCCCTCCATAAACGATTGCAGTGTTATCGCTCATTTCGATTTGAGCACCAAGTCGTTGTAATTCGGGAATATGTTTAAATCTATCTGGGTAAATAGTTTCTGTTATTTTCGAAACACCATTTGCCTTCAGCATAAAGGCAACCCATTGCGATTGCATATCTGTTGGGAATCCAGGATATACAGCAGTTGTTATATCAACTGGATTTGGAGAACCATCCATTTGAACTGTGATTTTGTCTTCGTGAATTTCAAAATTACAGCCTGCTTCCTCCATTTTCGATATTATAGATGTCAAATGGTAGGGATTACAACCTTCAATAGTCACTTTTCCTTCGGTAATTGCACTTGCAATCAAAATTGTTCCTGCTTCTATTCGGTCAGGAATAACTCTTTCATTCGTTTGGTGTAAAGTATCAACTCCTTCGATTTCGAGGATGTTTGTACCGACACCGTGAATTTTGGCACCCATTTTTATCAGGAATTTAGCCAATGCTGTAATTTCGGGCTCTATTGCGGCATTGGAAATAATTGTGGTTCCTTTGGCAAGTACAGCAGCCATCATTATGTTCCCTGTAGCCCCTACACTAGGAACATCGAGATGGATTCTCGTTCCTACGAGTTTGCTTGCTTTTGCAATGACGTATCCACCTTCGATTGTAATCTCTGCACCGAGTTTTTCGAGCCCTTTAAGATGAAGGTCTACTGGGCGAGGTCCCCAAGCACAACCACCAGGAAGAGAAACTTTTGCTTTGCCAAAACGCCCAACCAATGGACCAAGAACATAAAACGAGGCTCGCATCTTTTTGACATGCTCGTATGGGGCTTCAAAACTGTTTATATTTCTGGAATCTATGAATAACTCATCCCCATTCAATTCTGAATATACTCCCATATCGCTAAGCAACCTGGACATTGTCCAAACATCGCGAAGGTTGGGAACATTTTGCAAAGTAAAGATTCCGGGGCAAAGAATTGTAGCAGGCATCATCGCCAAAACGCCATTCTTTGCGCCAGAAATTCTTACTTTTCCTTTAAGTTTATTACCACCACGAATTACAAATTTTTCCATTTATCTAACATTTAGCATATAATTCAATCCTATAGAAAGGGAAGCAACTCGAGGGTTAAAGTTTGAATCCTGGGTGAAAGCACCGACAAGAAAGTAATCACCAAAAATTAAAAAGTTCAAACTACCAATGGAATTGTAAAAAATTGGGATTACTCCGCCAAAGCGAATTTGAAGCATAGTACTTATCTCTTCCATTTTTAGTTCTACATTTCCAAACTGAGTCCCCAAAATTCCTGATGTAGGGATGCCAAGATTCAACGATAGAAATATCGAAGAGAATTCGAATCCCAAGCCGAAGTTCAAATAGTGGAGCTCACTAACCCAATTGATATTTGGGTTATTGTAAAGTTTTTGCTTGAAATACACGGAAAGATAAGAGATATCGGCAAACACTTTTGTGCTGGATGTTGGTTGAAATTGATACGAAAATTTCAGTCCAAAGTCGGGTAGTTTACTTAGTTGAAAGTCGTTTTTAATTCCTTGTGGTGGTTCAACAGTGTTAACACATCCTTTTCCAGTAATGTAAGTTCCAATTTGAAGTGGGTAGAATTGTTCATCGAAATCAGATGAAAAAGTATTAAAAAACGCAGTAAGAATTAGAAAAATAACAGAAAATAAAACTTTCATAAAGTATCTCCATTTAATAATGAAGTATACAAATTTAAGTATTTTTTTGTAATCAACTCCGAGTCGTAACTTTCAATAGCAGTTTGACGAGCCTTTTTACCAAACTTCGTTCTTAACGTATCGTTACTTAAAAGTTCAATCGACTTTTTAGCTAAAAGATCTATTTTACCAATGGGTATAAGAAATCCATCTTTTCCGTCGTGGATAAATTCTTTTAACCCGCCAACATTGTAGCAAACAACGGGAACCTCGCAGCTCATTGCTTCGAGTGCGGCAAGACCAAAACCTTCTGTTTCGCTTGTCAAAAGGAAGATATCGGAAATAGATAATAGTTCAACAACTGAAGTTTGCTCTCCAAGGCACCAAATCTTGTCCTTTAAATTCAATTTCATTATTAAGCTTTCCACTTCACTAAAATCAGGTCCATCTCCAACAAGAAGTAATCTTGATGGAATCTCTTTTTGTATAAGTTCGAAAGCCAATACAACATCTGGGACTCTTTTAACCTTTCGAAAGTTAGAAATATGAATAATAATTTTTTCAGTATCCTTTGCAAATCTCCTACGCAACGAAGGGATTTTTTGTCTTTTATATTCTTTTGTATCTACAAAATTTGGAATAACTTCTATTGGTTTGTTTGGTGAAAATTCTCTTATGGTAGAATGATACAAAAACTCAGAGACACAAGTTATTGCATCTGTTTTATTTAGAGCAAATTGAACTATTTGTCTGAAATTCTCTTGCTTACCAACCAACGTAACGTCTGTGCCGTGCAAAGTAGTTACTACCTTTACTTTTTGATAGTCTTTTATTATTTCTTTGGCGATTATTCCACTTATAGTGTGGGGGATTGCATAATGGCAGTGTATAATTTCAATATTTTCGTTTTGAACTATTTCGGCTAATTTTGCGGCGATAGAAATAGTATACATTGGAAATTCAAATAAAGGGTAGTTGGTAATTGGTACATTGTGGAAATAGATATTTTCTTTAAATTTGTTAAATCTAAATGGTAGGGAATAACTAACGAGATGTACTTTGTTACCCTTTTGTGCAAGCTTGTAGGCAAGTTCTGTAGCAACAATACCACTGCCACCAAGCGTTGGATAACAAACAATAGCTATATTCATAATTTAAAAAATTGATGAAAAATAAAATTAATGAAAATTGTGTTCCCGAAATTCAAAGAACAATAAAAACTATTCAGTCTTCATCAAACTTTGAGTTAGTTATCAAAAAGTCAAAATTTATTGCCGATGCTTTCCCTTTGAAATCTCTTGACGAAGCTGGAAATTTAATATCTTTTGTCAGGAAAAAATATCCTGATGCAAGCCACCATTGTTTTGCTTATGTTTTTGGTACGCAGAAGGAATTATATCGATGTAATGACGACGGTGAACCTTCGGGTACTGCTGGCAAACCTATTCTTCAAACAATATTATATTTCGATTTGACCAATGTGATGGTTTTTGTCACAAGATATTTTGGAGGGATTAAGCTTGGAGCATCTGGATTGGTTCGGGCTTATGCAGAATGTGCTAAGATGGTTTTATCTTCGGCAGTTATTATTGAAATTCCAATTCTTAAGGAAATCGTTTTTGAGGTAGATTATTTGTATTTCCCCAAAATTAAATCTTTGATTTTGGAGTATCTCCAATCGGTTGAAGAGACATATTATTCAAATTTTGTTAAAGTCAGAGGTATGGTTTCAGAGGAAAATTATTTAATTTTCAAAAAAATTTTGTTAAATCAAACCTCAGGTAAAATACTTTTCAAATAGGAGGTATATTATGATTGTTGTTGAAAAAGTAAAAGAAATGCAAAAAATTGTTGATTCCCATAAGAAAGATGGTAAAAGAATAGTTTGTGTTCCCACGATGGGTTATTTCCATAAAGGTCACTTAAGCCTGATGGAACTTGCACGTGATTATGGCGAAATTGTGGTTGCAACTCTTTTTGTTAATCCAACTCAATTTGGACCTAACGAAGATTTCGAAAGATATCCCAGAAATTTTCAAAGGGATTTAGAGTTGGCTCAATCCGTTGGGGTCGATTATCTTTTTGCGCCTCATATAGAAGAGATGTATCCAGATAATTTTTTTACAAAAGTTGTTGTAGGAAAGTTTACTGATAAATTCGAAGGGGTAAAAAGGCCGGGTCATTTCGATGGAGTTGCTACAATTGTGACAAAATTGTTTAATGCAACCAAACCAGATACTGCAATTTTTGGTCAGAAAGATTTCCAACAAGCACTTGTCGTAAAACAGCTTGTTAAAGAACTTCTATTCGACATTAAAATCGTTGTGGCTCCAATAGTTCGCGAGCCGGACGGGCTTGCTATGAGTTCCCGAAATGTTTATTTGTCCGAAGAAGAAAGGAAAGTTGCGCCGAAAATTTATGAGGCCTTGAATTTGGGGATTAAAGCAATACAAAATGGTGAAAGAATGCGAAAACGAATCACTTCAATAGTTTTGCAACACCTTCGCCAATTCAGAGAATTTTACATTGATTATGTAGCAGTAGTGGATAGCGAAACTCTCGAAGAACCCGAAGAATTTATGACTGGGCAAAGCGTTGTAATACTTGTTGCTGTTTATCTAGGCAAAACACGTTTGATTGACAATGTTCTTGTTACAGTTCCTTAGTCGATTTATCTTTTAATTGATTTAACTCTTCAACCATTTTTTTTAAGTCGGCAAGAGAGTATCCTTTGGCAATTACTACTTCTTCGAGTGTTCCCCATATAGGTTCCCCACAGATTAACGCTCTAATACCTTTTTGCATAAGGTAAGAAACACTTTCGGGAAGAATCGTTACTAATTCTTCAATTGTTATTTCTTTTGTTATCATCCTTTTTTGTAGGGAAAAACAGAATTAATCCGAAAACTGAACCCCAAAGAACCGAAAACCAAGGATTAGATGTAATTGGACAGCTACCATATTCACATCCGATGAAAAAATAATAAGTATAACCTAAAACTCCCCCTATTGCTGTTCCTAGAAGGGTCTTTAAAATTTTTTTCATCTACTTAAATATTACTAAAAAAGAATATACGATGAATCTATGAGATTATTTTCAATTCTTTACCAACTTTTACAAATGCTTCGACGGCTTTTTCTATATGATGTGGCTCGTGGGCAGCAGACAGCTGAACCCGTATTCGGTCTTTGCCTTTTGGTACTACTGGATAGGAGAAAGCGATGACGTAAATTCCTTCGTCGAGCATCCTATTTGCAAATTCAACAGCAATTTCGGAGGAATTGGAATATTTGCTGAACATTATAGGTACAATTGGATGGTCCCCTGGGATAATGTCGAATCCAGCTTCGGTCATCATTTTGCGAAACATTTTGGTATTTGCTTCTAGCTTATCACGTAAATATGTCGTTTCAGTAAGTAGTTCTAGAGCCTTTAATGTTGCTCCAACAACCGAAGGTGCTAATGTATTCGAAAACAGATATGGTCGTGCTTTGTTTCGCATCCATTCAATAATTTCTTTTCTTCCGGAGATACAACCCCCGGATGCCCCGCCAAGAGCTTTCCCGAATGTTGTTGTAATGATGTCGATTTTCCCAATAACATTGTGGTATTCGTGGGTGCCACGGCCAGTTTTACCCATAAATCCAGTTGCATGGCTATCGTCAATCATAACCAATGCATCGTATTTCTCTGCGAGTTCAACTATTTTGGGCAAATTTGCAATGTCTCCATCCATAGAAAAAACCCCATCGGTAGCGATAAGACGGAATCTACATTCTTGAGCTTCTTTTAGACACCGTTCTAATCCTTTTGCTTCTTTTCCAGTTGCAGGGTCAATAACGATATCATCACTCATATTACCGTGGGCATAGATCCATCTTTTTGCTTTAGAAAGACGAATCCCGTCGATTATCGAGGCATGATTCAGTGCATCGGTTATGATAGCATCTTCTTCAGTCATTAATGGCTCGAAAACAGCCCCGTTTGCATCGAAGCAGGAAGAGAAAAGGATTGTGTCTTCGGTGCCAAGAAATTCGCTTAGTTTACTTTCTAATTGTTTGTGAATATCTTGAGTTCCACAGATGAAGCGAACAGATGACAACCCAAACCCCCTTTCATCGATTGCTCTATGTGCGGCTTTGATAAGTTCTGGGTGCGAAGATAAACCAAGATAGTTATTAGCACAAAAATTAAGAACTTTTTTCCCTCGTACAATAATTTCTGGTCCTTGTGGACTTTCGATAACTCTTTCATATTTGTAAAGCTTTTGTTCTTCAAGCTTTTTTAATTCGTTGGCTAAATAGTCCTTAATCTTACCATACATTTTTTACTCTCCAAATTTTTAAAAAGATTAAATTATCGATTATTCGACAAATTTCAAAATTTAATTGTGTCGAAGGTACAACAAATTTGGAAAAATTTTTAATTTAGTTTTTTAAAAATTCAGTGGTTTTCAAATGAAACGAACATTGTTTTTTTTAGTATTAACTCTATTTTTTTCATATTCGGTCAATTCGCAACCTGTTGTTCAGTATAGTTCATTGAGCGAACCAATACCTATCGATCCAAAGATCAAGCACGGAACTTTGCCGAATGGTCTAAAATACTACATTCGTTTCAATCAGAAGCCAGAGAAGCGGGCTGAACTAATACTTGTTGTAAATGCTGGGGCAATCTGCGAAGATCCGGATCAAAACGGTCTGGCACATTTTTGTGAGCATATGGCTTTTAATGGAACCAAGAATTTTCCAAAACAAGCGCTTGTAGATTTCCTCGAATCTATTGGGGTTAAGTTTGGACCCGAACTGAACGCTTATACTTCGTGGGATGAAACAGTATATATGCTTCAAATTCCCACCGATAGTATTAGTCAATTTTTAAATGGTTTTCAGGTTCTTGAAGATTGGGCGCATAACGTAATATATGATACCGCAGAAATTGATAAAGAACGAGGTGTGGTTATCGAAGAGTACCGGCTTGGTCGGGGTGCGGACGAACGAGTGGAACGAAAACATAATAAATACTTGTTCTATAATTCCAAATATGCAATTCACGATGTTATAGGCGATACAAACATTATTCGGAACGCTTCTTATGATGTTATAAAAAGATTTTATAAAGATTGGTATCGACCCGATTTGATGGCTGTAATTGCTGTTGGCGATTTTGATGTAGATTTTGTGGAAAAGATTATTAAAGAGAAATTTGGAGGTATCCCAAAGCCAGAGAATTCTCGCCCAAGAGCTTATGTTAAAATTCCGCCTCATCAAGAGGTTTTTGTTTCTATTGCCTCGGACAAAGAGTTGTCGTTTCCACGCGTTGAAATCACATTTAAAGGGGATAAAATTCCAGAGGGTACATTTGGGGATTATCGTGAATTTCTCAAACGACAGCTTTTTACAAATATGTTGAATTATCGTTTACGAGAGTATCTTCGTAAGGAAAATCCACCTTTTAAGTTTTTCACCTTTTCCTATGTTGGAAATTTAGGTAGAGAGAATAGTAAGTTTGTTTTGTTTGCTGGGGCTATCGGAAACGAAATTAACCGTTGTGTCGAAACTTTGTTGTTCGAAGCTTTCCGAGCATATCAACACGGTTTTACTGAAACAGAATTTGAAAGAGCTAAAAATGAATTGTTGCGAATGTATGAATCTTCATACAAAGAGAGAGAAAAGACTGAGTCAATTAATTTGGCATTCGAGTATGTTCGAAATTATCTTGAAGGCGAACCCATTCCTGGTATTGAATACGAATATGAATTGGTTAAGAAATGGCTTCCTGAAATAAAATTAGAAGAAGTTAATTCTTTACCCAAGAAATTCATCAAAAAAGAAAATTCCCTAATTGCGATAAGTTTGCCCGAACGCCCTGATGTTGTTGCTCCAAATGAAGATGCGATTAAAAGCTTGTTTATGACCTACTCTAATAAGATTTTGGAGCCTTATGTCGATATAATTCCAACAAAACCTTTGTTCGCAATGAAAGTAGCGGAGGGTAAGATAGTTTCCGAGAAGAAAATAAAAGAATTTGATGCGTTTGAATATGTTCTAGATAATGGTGCAAAAGTAGTGGCAAAGAAGACCGATTTCAAAGAAGACGAAATTCTTTTCCGAGCATTTAGCCCTGGTGGTTCTTCCCTTGTTCCCGATTCTGATTATTATAATCTCCTATTTGCACCTGAGTTTATCGAAGAAAGTGGGCTCGGCTCGTTTAGCAAAACTGAACTGGACAAATACCTTTCAGACAAAATTGTGCAATTGTCTCCTAGAATTTCTTCTTACGAAGAATTGTTGGTTGGAAGTTCTTCGCCTAAGGATTTGAAAACCTTTTTTGAGATGATCAATTTATATTTTACACAACCAAGAGCCGATAAAGAGGCATTCAATTCAGTGAAAAAGCAATGGATTTCGTATTTAGAGGATGCTCAACATAATCCCGAGGTTTTATTCAGAGATTCGGTATATTTTTATACCTGGAACAAACATTTTCGCAGGTTACCTTGGTCTAAAGAGCTTATTGAGAGTGTGAATTTCTTCCGTGCCTATGAGCTATTCACAGAAAGATTTCAATCTCCTTCGGACTTTGTTTTCATATTCGTCGGCACTTTTGATTACGATACCTTGAAGAGTTATATACGGAAATATATTGCTTCCATCCCAGGAAATAAAATTAACGAAAAACCAAAAGATGATGGTGTTCGCTTTTTCAATGGAAAAGTTGATAAAATTTTTAAAAAGGGATTAGAAAAGAAAAGCTATGTCCGATTGATTATTACAAATCCTTTTGTATGGGAACTTAAGGAAAGATTTATGTTACAAGCTTTAGAGCAACTTCTGAATATTCGTCTTCGCGAAGTTTTGCGAGAAGATAAAGGTGGAACCTATGGTGTAGGTGTTTGGTTTCAAACAAGGAAATTCCCACAACCTGATTATTCGTTGAACATAACTTTTGGTTGTGACCCTTCTCGAGCAGAAGAATTAATGGATAATGCAATTCAAATATTAAAGGAAGTTTCGTCTAAAAAGCAAGAAGAAATATATTTAACCAAGATCAAAGAAATTTTCAAACGCGACCTTGAGGTTAATTTGAAAGAGAATTGGTTTTGGAGAGATTTGATTTATAACTATTACAATGGTGATTATCCGTTGAATTATATTAACATCTACAGAAAAATGGTCGATGGTTTGACTCTTGATAACATGCTTCAGTATGCTAAAAAATACATTAAATTCGAGAATTTTGCAAAATTTATTTTATATCCCGAAAGCAATTAGTAGTTTTTTTGAGTTTTGTTCAACAACAAGCATTCTTATTATGGCAGTTTCAATTGATGAACTTGCTCGAAGAGTAAATGAGGCTACAAATTATGTCAAAGTCAAAATTTCTCTTGAGCCTGTCATTGCAATTATTCTTGGTACAGGTTTGAACGAACTAACAAATTATATTGAAGTCCAGAACGAAATCCTTTATGAAGAAATTCCATATTGCCCAGTTTCGACTGTGGATTTTCACCACGGAAAGCTTTTGATTGGAAAACTTGCAGGAAAAAATATTGTTGCGATGCACGGGCGTTTCCACTATTACGAAGGATACGAAATTCAAGATGTTACTTTTCTTGTTCGTGTGATGAGGCTTTTGGGTGCAAAGATCCTTATTGTTTCGAATGCTTGCGGTTCGCTTACTCAATATATTCCAAAAGGTTCTATAATGATTATCGACGATTATATCAACCTTCTTGGAACGAATCCTTTAATTGGGTATAACAAAGAAATTTTTGGCCCGAGGTTTGTCGAGATGAGCGAACCCTATTCTCGTCGGCTTATAGAATTAGCAGAAAAAATTGCGCTTGAAGAAAAAATTAAAGTTTATCGCGGAATTTATGCCGCTGTTCCTGGACCAACGCTTGAAACTCGCGCCGAAGCACGATACATTCGTTTGATCGGAGCCGATGTCGTTGGAATGAGTACAATTCCCGAAACTATTGTCGCACGACAAATGGGAATGGAAGTTCTTGGATTCTCCGTTGTTACCGACGAGGTCTACCCAATTCCAATGCCATCGATTAATGTTCAAGAAATTTTGGAAACTGCTGCGAAAGCAGACAAAGTTTTAAGTAGGTTGATTTTTAGAATTGTTCAGGAAATTTGATTTTATGAAATATTGTTTAATTTTATTTTTTGGCATTTTTTTCTTCTCTTCGTGTAAGAAAGAAGAGGGTATAATAGAGAGCGAACTCCCGGCGAAAACCTTATTTGTTGTTACCAAAGACAACCCAAACTCACTACAAATAGTTGAAATTCCATCATTAAAGTTGAATACTGATGATGCTTTTTTCCTTTCAAATGGAAAGAAATTAAATGAAATAAGTCAGATTGTTGTTTATCGTAACTTGATGTTCATTTTTCAGAGCAAATCACACAAAATCACAATTTGTTCATACGATAGCTTGCGTTTTGAAGCGGAATTAGATTGGTCTGCAAATTCCAAAGTCCCTTCGAGCATTGCTTTTCCAAATGCTACAACAGGTTTTATTTCTTTCGCAAATGACAGTATACTGGAAGTCTTAGATTTAAGTAATTTTCAAATCGCTCGGAAAATCAAAATCCCTTCTCCCATAGTTCATCTTGAATGTGTTGATTATTATGTAATTGGGGTTTCTCTAAACCCAGGCAAATTTTTTGTTTTTGATTCAAGGACTTTTTCCTTCGTTAAACAGCTGGATGTTCCAGATTATCCAGTAGACATTTCAGTGCATCCACTTAAAGAGTCGGTCTTTGTTTTATGTATGGGTAAAGGGAAATTCGACTCGGCCGAAGCAAAAACTACTTCAAAGTTGTTGATTATATCATATCCAAGTTTTAATGTTTCATTGACAAAAGAATTAACGATTCCGAATGTGAACTCATTAGATTTGCTTACCAATGGATTAGAGGTGGCAGGAAGATACTTTGGATTCATTTCTTCGAATTTTGGGCTTCTCCGATTTAGTGTAACCAATCCTGATCAAATTCAAAAGTATATTGCCGGTTCCTTTTCGGGACTAAGCTACAATAACAAAATCGATCAAATTATGGCACTTGAAGAAAAATCTCCAAATGTATTCATTTTATATTTTCTAAATCCAATTAATGCATCAATACAAGGGAAATATGTCCTGAATTTTCCAGTTAGATTACTTTTACCTCGTTAATGAGCAAGACAATCGATTTTGTCAATTTAGATTCTTTGCTCGATTTAAGTGATAAACTTGTTTCGAGCCGTAAAATTGAATTTATTCTCAACACAGCATTACTAAGCTTAATGGGCAAATTGGGTTTTTTACGAGCCTGCGCATTTTTGGGACAGGAAGATTCATTCAATGTGGAGCTTGTAGTTACTAAAGGAAATTTCCATCCGGATAATATTGAGCAATTTAAAGAGAAATTAAATATTATCCTTGAGGATAAGAATAAAATTGTAACAATTATTGAACCTTCCCATTTATTTTTACTATTTCGTATGGGGAATAAAAATTTTGTGGTGCTTTACCTCGAGAGAAGAGCAATGCAAAATAGTTATACTCCCGAAGAGCGGCAATATATTAGAATTGTTTGTAATCTTATTTTGAGTTCTTTGGAAAATGCTTTTAATTATCAGAGTTTATTAAATTCAAATATAGAACTCGAAAAGAGAAATCAAATGCTTTTAACAATTCACGAATTAAACAAAGATTTAAGTTCCCATTTAACCCGGGAAAAATTAACCTCACATTTAAAGTATTTAATTTTTGGTCAGCTTCTCGTTAATAAATTTGCTTTCGTTTATAAAATCAACGGAATACCTGAACAGATTTATAACAATACAGGCTTAGATTTTAGTTATGAATTTCTTGAACACCTTTTTGAGTTGAAAGAGAGTATTTTATGCGATGAGATAAGATCTATTACAGGAAATTTCAATGAGAAGAATTTTCATTCGAAAATCTCTCTAATATGTCCTATCAAAGTCCAAAATAGGACAACAGGGATTTTGATACTCTGTAAAAAGTATAACAACGAGAATTTCTCAGTTGAGGATTTACGTTTTCTCGAAATTCTGGGGAGTAGTCTTGGACATTCATTTGAAAATTTAAGATTAATTGAGCAGGAAATCAAACAAAAACAAATTGAAAAGGAACTTGAATTAGCAAAAACTATTCAGCAAAAATTATTACCGAGAAATCCCCCAGAGGTTCCGGGTGTTGAATGTTTTGGATTAAGTATTCCTGCAAAAGTAGTTGGTGGAGACTATTTTGATTTTATCCCTTATGGTCGCCGGTCTTTATATTTTGCCATTGCAGATGTTTCGGGCAAAGGCATTCCTGCTTCTTTGCTAATGGCAAATGTTCAGGCTGGCCTTAGAGTTCTTACTGAATTAGAACTTCCGCTTTGGGAAATTGTTAACCGAATTAATCAACTTGTTCTGGTAAATACCGAACCCGATAAATTCGTTACTTTTTTCCTTGGAAGAATTGACGTTGCTACCAAAACGCTAGAATACATTAATGCTGGGCATAATCCACCAATTTTATATTCTAAAAATTTTAACACTTTTCGCTATCTTTCAAAAGGTGGATTAATTCTTGGTTCTTTTGATAGTCCAATTAATTTTGAAACGGAAGTTGTTAAATTAAATCCAGGAGACTTAATTTTTGGTTATACAGATGGTATAACAGAATGTTGTAATGCTGCGGGTGTAGAATATGGGGTCGATAATTTGTTGCACTTCATTCGAAAGAAAGCGGATTTGACCCCCAATGAGTTGTGCCAGGAACTTATAGGGGAAATTACTAGATTTTCAAATTCTAATGAGTTTACCGATGATGTAACTGTTTTTGCAATCAAAATAAAATAAATTAGAATTAAATTAGTTTAATAAATTTTTAAAATTTTTTCCAATATTATGGTGATAATAATATGCAAAAGAAATTTCTTAAGACAAGTCGGCTTTTTAGAGTATTGTGGTTATTATTTTTACCTGCAATGACATTAGTTAATCCTTTTGAAGCAAGATGCAAGTTCAATCCAATAAGGTATGAAATTGACTCTCTTGAAAACGGTTTAAAAGTTATTTATTCAGTGGACAAAACTGCTCCAATCGTTGCAACAGTTGTTCATTACAAGGTAGGCTCTCGCGATGAGGATGCCCAACATACTGGGTATGCCCATTTCTTCGAACATTTAATGTTCGAGGCAACGGAGAATATACCACGGGCATCAATCGATAAGTATGTGCAGGAAGCTGGTGGAACTCTTAATGCACATACTTCTTATGACGAAACAGTTTATTACTTTAAATTACCATCAAATTATTTGAATTTGGCATTATGGATTGAATCTCAAAGAATGAGGAAACTTAAAGTTGACAGCGTTGGTGTAAATACCCAGAAAGGGGTGGTAATCGAAGAACTTAGAATGCGCTATGATAACCAACCTTATGGAACTATGCTGATGAAGATGTCTGAAAAACTTTTTGCAGGCAGTTCATACGGTTGGGCTACTATTGGGTATATTGAACATCTTGAAAAAGCGACAATAGATGATTTCAAAGGTTTTTACGATAACTTTTATAAACCCAACAATGCAATTCTGGTAATTGTTGGTGACATAGATATACCCGAAGCAAAGAAGCTTGTTCGTCAGTATTTTGGGATTTATCCACCCCTGGAACCACCAAAAAGACACAATTTCAATATTCTACCATTGGAGAAAAGTTACGAAGAAGTAGTGAATGACCCCAAAGCACAATTGCCCGCTGTTTTCATTGGATTCCGAGGTCCCAAAATTGGAGAACCTGACTATTACGCAATGAGTATTCTTGCGGATATCTTTGCAAATGGGGAAAGTTCTCGTTTATATCAAAGGCTTGTTGATAAAGAACAAATTGCAGTTGCTTCGAGTATGTTTCCATTGCCTTTGGAATATGCTGGCGGTATCATCTTCTATGCAGTTGCCCATCCTAATAAAAGTTTGAAAAAGATTAAAGAAATTATTTTCGACGAAATTCAGAAGATCATTAAAGATGGTGTAAGCGATGAAGAATTGACAAAAGCTAAAAATATTACTGAGACACAATTTATTATGGAAAAGAAAAATGTTCTCGAAAAAGCAGAAATTCTTGCAAAGTATCTTGCTTATTTTAACAATCCAAGTTTGATTAACACGGAATTGGAGAAATACCTTGCTGTTACAAAAGAAGATATAAAGCGAGTTGCCCAAAAGTATCTTTCTTCTGATGTTAACAATGTAACATTATTTTATCATCCAAATGGTTATTCTGATTAATTTTGAGGGAAAATATGAAAAATTTAATTGTTATATTTTTTTTGTTTTGTTTATTAAGTGTAAATATGTCATTGGCAGAAGAAAAAATTGATGTTACAAAGAAACCCGAGCCTCTTAAAGGAAAAGAATTTGTGTTTCCTGAATATAAAGAGTCTAAACTTTCGAACGGGATAAAGGTTTTCATTGTCGAAGATCACGAGCAACCAACTTTTGCCTTCCGAATACTAATACCTGGTGGTTCTGCATATGACGGTGATAAACCTGGTCTTGCCGAATTAACTGCAGATATGCTTACAAAGGGCGCTGGCAAGTGGTCTTCTCTTGAAATAGCTCAGAAGCTGGATGGAGTAGGAGCAACGCTGGACATAAGCGCAAACCCAGATTATTTCACCATATATGGTTCTTGCATTCTTAAGCATATTCCAACACTTTTGGAGGTTCTTTCGCAAGTTGTTTTAAACCCAACATTTCCGAAGGATGAATTCGAAAAACTTAAGAAAAGGGTAATTTCTGCTATTAAAAGTGAAAAGGCACGACCATTATCTGTTGGAACAGCGCTTTCGAAAAAGGTTTTGTATGGGGAAAAACATCCCTATGGGAAAAGAAAAACTGAAGAGTCAATAGAAAAAATTACCCTCGATGATGTACGAACTTTTTTCAATAAGTACTTTAAGCCTGATTATGCAACTATTGTGATTACTGGCGATGTCAAAGAAAAAGAAATAATACCTGTTTTTAACAAAGCACTTGGAAACTGGAAAAAAAGCAATTTGCCACCTTTGGTGATGGCACCTCCGCAACCAGAGCCACTTGGTGTTTATTTTGTACACAGGCCTGCCTCTGTTCAGTCCTCTATAATTTTGGCAACACCAACCGTTGAGATTACCAATCCCGATTACGAAGCTCTTGATGTTGCTGCCAGCATAATGGGTTCTGGTTTTGCAGGTAGATTGTTTAGAACCTTAAGAGAAACTTATTCTTACACATATACACCTTTTGGTTATCAAACGAGTTCTAAGTTTGCCAATCGTTTTGCTTGCGGAGCTGAGGTTCGAAATCCTGTTACAGATTCCGCTATCGATGTTATTAAAGAGCAACTTTATCTTCTTGCAACCGAACCGCCTTCCGAAGATGAATTAAACAGAATTAAAAAAGTTAAAGTAGGCAATTATTTAATGTCGTTCGAAAATGCTGAGTTTGTTGCGAGTTCTATACAAAATGCTTACTTTTATGGTAAGCCTTTGTCTTATTTAAAAGATTATCCTAAAATTATTAATCAATTAACTCCGATTGATATTCAAAAGGTTGCAAAAAAGTATATGCATCCCGACCGAGCTTATATAGTAGTTGTTGGGAATCCCGAAGTTAAAGGTAAATTAGAAAAATTTGGAAAAATATTTGAATATGACCTCGATTTGAATCCTTTGACGGGCGAAAAGGCTAAACTTGAACCCGTTAAGTTTGGGGCGGAAGAAATTATATCTAAATATCTTGAGAGCAGAGGTGGACAAGCTTTCTTGCAATCAGTAGAAACGATAGTTTCCGAAGGAACTGCTGAGCTCCAAGTTCAAGGGCAATCATTGAATGGTAAAATTATGACAAAAATCAAATCACCGTTGAAAAAGTACGAATTGTTTGATTTTGGGTTGTTCCAAAGTGAAATTTGGCATAATGGAGACAAGTCTTGGGCAAAAGTTCAAAGTCAGCTCGAAGAATTAAAGTTTAAAGAAGTCGATAAAAATATTTTCGATATAGCCATAAAAAAAGACATTGACCTGCTTACCAAAAATTTCAAAGTCGATGTTCTTGGGAAACAGGGTGGAAAGATATTAGTTAAATTCACCACACCTCGTGGATTTGAATCAACCGTTTACTTCGACGAGAAAACCTTCTTGATTGACCAAATTGAAGGAACGGAGGAGTCTCCACAGGGTCCAATACCTGTAACCTCATCGTTTTTGAAATGGGACAGAGTTGAAAATTTCCTTTTTCCTACGAAAATAAAAACAACCAATCCTATGTTTACAGTCGAAATAGATTTTTCTATAAAAATTAACGAAAACATAGACGATTCGGTCTTTCAACCTGGAAATTAAAAAGGTAGTTGAACCAAATCAAAAAAGGCTGACAAATTGAGTCAGCCTTTTTATCTTCACTTAATTAATTATCTTGGTTGTTAAATTTCTTCCGAAGAAGCACGACGAATTCTGCGAAGTGTTTTGAGCCTTTGCATTCTTTTCTCTACTGAAGGCTTTACGTATGCGGTCTTACGCTTAAAATCTCGAAGAATACCGCTTTTTTCGAACTTCTTTTTGAAGCGCCGTAATGCTTTGTCGATGTTTTCGTTTGATTGCAAAATTACACCTATCAAAATATGTACTCCTTTTTGTTAAACAAACTTTATTGTTGTAAATTTTCAATCAACTTTTTTTCACTATTTTTTTGAAATTGAACGATAATAGCGTTCATTCCATTGCTAATAGTAACTTTCTCGCGAACTATGCCAACATCTTGCCAAACGGGATGATAGATAATATCGCCAACCTGATAGTTTTCGTGAACATCATATTTTTTTGCATCTTCGATGGAAATGTTCAAAACACCGCGAGATTTATCAAGTTCATTTTCAACTAAATCAAGATTAACTAATTGCATCTGGCGACTGCGAGTGCACCGAGCCCATTGCATTCTCCCTTGTGGCGTTTCTACTGGTTCACCGACTAATTCATGCTTTGTTTCTTTCATTACAAAGGGAGAATAAATGGTAATATATTTCGCTCTCCGCACTTTTTTTGCAGTTCTTGGCATTTAATTTCTCCAAATTTACAAAAAAACAATTACAAAATTAAGAAATTTTTTTCTAAATTAAAAATCTTATCTATTTATCTTGACTAAATTTAACTTTGAAGATGGCTTTTAAGTTTTGAAATCATAGGTATTGGGGTTGGGTCGGTTCGGTTCATAATAGCAAGGTAATAGCTAACCCAGTCGAAAAAATAAATCATATCGAACATCCGCAAAAGAAAATCACTTTCTTTGCTTTCAAAAATTTCAATGTCGATTTCGTTGTTTAAAAGGGAGTACATCGCGTCGATTCTCTTTTTATTTTTTGGATGATCATTTGTATCGCCAATCAAGATTATCTTAATTCTATCAATAATGTCGGATGGATAATTAAAGGAATTTATTTCGTTATGATTCATTTCTGGGATAGCGCTAGCAAAAGCAAGGTTTTTTGCATTTTCTTGGATTTGTGCTTTGAAACGGAGAGCAACAGGATACATTGTCTCTTCGCAAGCATATATCAGAGATATTTTATTGTAAATTTTGTTTGAAAAGTTTAGAGCAGGATTGGTAGTTTCCAATTGGGAATAAATTTGTGATTTTTCTTGGAGGAAACATTCGAGTAACAGTAATTTTTCAATTAGTGGAGCCGTATTATTATTTCCATAAATTGATTTCCAGACCATCAGCAATAGTGAAAAAAAAGCAAATCCCAGTGCAACTCGGGGTTGATAGCCTTGTGGGAGTAAAATGATTGGAAAATTTTCTGCTTTAAATGTGTCGTATAAAACTCCACCACTGGTTATTCCTAGGATATTTTGTGTGTAAGTCTTGGATTTTCTAAATGCCTCAAGAGTCTCTTCGGTATTTCCTGAATAAGAACTGACTATTACATTTGTATTTTTATCGATTTTGTAAAGTGGTAAGTAATTTCTGCTAACTAAAATTTCTAAGAAATTAAGTTCGCTATTACGCAAATAGGATTGAAGCAGGTCGCCAGCAATTGCCGAACCACCAACCCCCAGGAGAACATATTTTGTGTTTTGGTTTCGAAAAAATGGAATTGTTTTTTCATTTTCAATAACATAGCGAATTTGATTGGGAAAACTTTGCAAGACTTGGTACATTTGACTTTTGTCGATTTCTTCGATATCCTTAAACGAAATCATATTTTTCTATTTTAATAAATTTGTAAATTAATTTACAAAATTACCAAAATATATGCGTACAGAAGAGGGACAAAGAAGAGGACATTTCGATTGGGTCCTTTTTTTATGTATTTTAGTTCTATTATTATTTAGCCTCGCGGTGGTATACAGTTCGAGTGCTGCTTATGCTGAGTATAAGTTCGGGGAGTACGATGTTTTTTTTCGTTCTCATTTAAGGAACGTTTTGCTTGCTTTTTTAGCTATGATTATTGCCTATAAAATAGATTTAGAATTTTGGAAGAGATGGGCAAACGGGCTAATTTATTTTTCTTTATTTCTTTTAGTTGTTGTATTATTTTATAGCAGTCCAGTCAAAGGAGCTACCCGTTGGATCGATCTTGGCTGGATTAATTTTCAACCCTCTGAAATAGCAAAGTTTGCTCTGATTATTTATATTGCAAAGATAGTATCAGAGCGGTATGAACTTAAAGATGATTTTTGGTTGGTTCCAATGCCTGTTTTTTTCTGGATTTTAATCTTTTGCATTTTGATTGCTCTTCAGCCAAATTTTTCTTCTTCCCTTATTATCTTCGTGGTTTCTATTATAATTTTGTTTATTTCAAAAGTAAAAATAAAGTATCTTTTAAACTTTTCACTTTTTTCTTTTGTTATTGGAATAATTTACTCTGTAACGGCAACGTATAGACTTAACCGAATCGTAGATTTTTGGTCATATTTTACTTCCTCTGGGAAAAATAGTATTGCCTACCAGACCCAACAAGCATTGCTTGCACTTGGAAATGGGGGTCTTTGGGGTCTTGGACCCGGGAAAAGTAGGCAAAGCTTTCTTTTCTTGCCCGAATCCTATGGTGATTATATTTTTTCTGTTATTGGTGAAGAATATGGCTTTTTCGGTACCATTTTGCTTATTCTTTTCATTTGTTTTGTTTTATCAAGAATTTATAAGATTACCCAAAAATGTTCTGATTTGTATGCTTACATATTGTCGAGTGGAATATTTATTGTTCTTTCGATTTATACCATTGTTAATGCTTTCGTTAATATCGGTTTATTACCCTCAACAGGTTTACCAATGCCTTTTATTAGCTATGGAGGTAGTGCAGTGGTAATTTATGGGATTATGATAGGTATTATTTTAAATATAAACAAAATGAACAAAATCAAAGAATCCTTATGAAACAAGAGGAATATGAAAATTTCTTTTTTAATTTTGTTTTATAAAACTATTTTATTTATATTTGTTTTATAGTAGAGGTAGAAAAAATGGTTTGGTTTTTGCGTTCAAAAGAAAATATTGAATCAGACAAACCGAAGGAAATGCCCGACGGACTATGGGCTAAATGTCCTTCTTGTAATGAAATAATTTTCAAAAAGCAGTTGGAGGAGAATTATTTTTCTTGCCCCAAATGTGATTATCATTTTCGCATTGGTGTAAAAGAATACATTGAGATTATACTCGATGAGAAAAGTTTCGTCGAAATCAATTCTCATATTACTTCTGCCGACCCACTGAATTTTTTTGATTCCAAGTCCTATGTGGAACGGATCGAAAGTGCAAGGGCACAAACAGGTTTCAACGAAGCATTGATTACCGGTATCGGTACAATACAAGGGGCTGCTGTTGCTGCTGGTTTTATGTGTTTTTCGTTCATTGGCGGAAGTATGGGTTCAGTTGTAGGAGAGAAATTTTATAGGCTTGCACTTGTAAGTCTTGAAAAGTCGATACCTCTAGTAATTGTTTGTTCGTCAGGTGGGGCAAGAATGCAAGAGGCTGCTTTGTCCTTAATGCAGATGGCTAAGACTTCTGCAATTTTAACCGAATTGCATGATGCTCGCATTCCATATATTACAATTTTGACTGATCCAACAACTGGGGGAGTTACTGCTTCTTATGGTATGCTTGGGGACATTACAATTGCCGAGCCCGGAGCTTTGATTGGATTTGCTGGTCCAAGAGTAATTGAGCAAACTATAAAGAAAAAATTACCTCCTAATTTTCAACGGGCTGAATTTTTGTTAGAAAAAGGCTTTGTCGATATGGTTGTGTCTCGTAAAAATCTTAAATCCACATTGTTTGCTATTATTCAATGGGTTCAAAATTAAAAATTTGCATTTTCGTGCTTTTAATTTTTTTATCCAGCCTTGTTGCGAAAGACTATAAAAACCCTTTTATAATAAACAACATTGAAGTGGGGTATAATTTCCCAATCAACCAAATTTCACAAGAGTTCTTTAATATAATTAATAGATATTCAAACAATAGCGATAGAGAGTTTGTATTCAGGAACTTTCCATCTGCTTCGTTCAAAGTAGAAATACCTGGTATGATTAATTTTGTTATTAACTTCGAATGGATTAATTTAAAATACTCTACCAAGTTCAATAAAAACGAAGCATATTCTTTCAATAATGTTTGGCGCTCTTATAGCGAGAACTTCGATTTTAACTTCTTCCCAGTATCGCTCTCTTTATTCTATTCACCTTTTGAGTCGGATTTCCGAACATTGTTGCATTTTCAATTCGGGATTTCCTACGATAAAGCAAAATGGGATGAGTATATTGATTCGGATTTAAGTTATGACCCCAAAACAGGTTTTAAGTCGGTTTTCGAAACCCGTATCTCGCCTTTTTTTATTTTTGGTATTAGAGACATATTCCCTTTCGATCTTTCGAACCCCGAGCAATTGCTTAATTACTTTTTTGTCGAAGCGCGTTTCATATTCGTTTATAGGTCGTTCAATTTCTTTTCTGAACGTATTGGAACAAACGCTTTCGATGGAAATACCACAATTTTGCCCTTTTCAATCGTTTTTACAATTGGTTTAAATTTGAATACTCGGTCGTTCTTTCTCAAATGATTGTTTTGTTTAACCTTTTTAAAGGAGATTATTATGCAAACTAAAGTAACATTTCGCCATTTGAAGTCAAGGCCAGATTTACAAGAAGCTGCACTTGAAGCAATCAAAAAGTTCGAGAGATTTTCCGATACTATTACTAGCGCCAGTGTCGAGTTCAGTTCCGACAATATGAACAAAGTTAAATTCACTGTTGTTGTTCAAGGCGATACTCTTGTTGTCGAGGAAAGTTCCGAAGATTTTCTAAAAAGCCTTCGTTTTGCGGCAGACAAAATGGTAAGACAATTAAAGAAACATAAAGAAAAGGTTGCCGAAAGATCCTAAATAGTATTTTATATAGTTTTGGGGCTATTCAAAAAGAATAGCCCTTTTTTTATTTTTTTTAGTTTAAAATTCTTTAAATTTGAGGTTGATTTGTTTAAATAAATTGCTTTATATTGCGAATATGTTTCGGACTTTGGTATTCGTATTTTTTGTTTTTTTGTTATTTATTACTTTTAGTTGTAAAGAATCTTCTACTTCTAACCAATTGGTGGAAGAGAAAGATTACTCGAAGGCTCCACCTGGCTTTCCTCAGATTCCTTTTCCGGAATGGAATCAGTATTCTCGAGCTAAATTCGAATTAGGCAGAAGGTTGTTTTACGAGAAATTGCTTGTTCGCGATAGTTCATTTAAATCTTGTTCTCACTGCCTAAAACAGTCCCATAATTTTCAGGACAATGTTCCAAATAGCCTTGGACACTTGAATATAGCTGAACCGAGAAATACGATGTCATTAACAAATGTTGCTTATTTCGACAAATTGTTTTGGGACGGTCGTGGAAAAAGGATAGAAGATGTTGCTTACAGGAGTATATTTTTACCGTATATATTTGGTTTGGATACATTAGAGCTTAAAAGACGACTTGAAAATCATCCTTTATACCCAAAATTGTTTAGGGAAGCATTTGGAAATGATGCTCGACCAACTGCATGGCTTGTTGCACAAGCAATTTCAACGTTCGTTAGATGTTTAGTTAGTGGAAATTCAGCCTACGACCGATATGTTCGAGGGGACACTAATGCGCTGACTGATTCGCAGAAGCGAGGAATGAAATTGTTTTTCAGCGAACGAACTCGATGTTCTGTTTGCCATTCTGGATTTTTGTTCACGGATTTACAATTCCATAATACAGGAACTTCTATGTTCTATGCCGATTGGGGACGGTATTATGTTACGAAGGATTATAAGGATAAGTATAAATTTATAACTCCATCATTGAGGAATGTTGAAGTTTCGGGGCCATATTTACACGATGGGACATATAAAACGCTTGAGGAGGTAATCGAGAATTACAATCGTGGGGGATATCCATTTATAAACAAAGATACACTTTTGAAGCCATTGAATTTAACCAAACAGGAGAAAGAGGATTTGATCAACTTCTTGAAATCTTTAACAGATTGGGAATTTTT
>Ga0197142_1000221_pt1 | contig 51398 bp, 46 predicted proteins | sample GBS60_MetaG_FD_148614 | JGI IMG/M metagenome (GOLD analysis project Ga0197142, IMG submission 148614) | Sediment microbial communities from Great Boiling Springs, Gerlach, Nevada, United States - GBS 60_MetaG | ecosystem: Environmental > Aquatic > Thermal springs > Hot (42-90C) > Sediment... | reverse complement strand
ATACCCCATAACTTCCTACTTAGGGTTAACTAATTGTAAAAATTAGACAAATTTTGTCTATTTTTATCAGACTCTACAAGAATAAACAAATTTCGTGAACTCTGGCAGAAAAAATTAGCTTTTCAGCCAGTCAATAACAGCCTTTGTAACTTCTTCCTTTTCTACATCGTTACTCAACACATGCCCTGATTTTTCAAAAATGAGCATCTTCCTTTTTTCTGACTTTATATTTTTGTATATAAATTCTGCAGCTGATAATGGAACTGTGTTATCATTTCTTGCTGCAACAACCAGAGTCTCGCTTACTATCTCAGGAACGCTCTTCCTTGCCAGTTTCATAAGTTTATAAAGTTCTGCCGCTTGTTTGGGCCAGTTAAATGACCAATATTCATTTTTTAAATACTGTAAATCAGGGTTATCATACTTTTCATCATTTTCCCGTACCATCTTCTTAGTAAAGAGTGAAAGCAGTGGTGTTATTTTAATTCTGTTATCTATAGTGTGTGTCGCTGCAGCAAGTGTTACAAGTTTTTTCGGTTTCAAATGAGCTGCTAAGATTAGTGCTATTACACCGCCCATTGAAAGTCCTACAATGTAAACCTCTTTACATACAGCACTCAAATCGTAGTAAGCATCGTAAACTCTTCTCAACCAGTCATGGCGAGTTGTTGTTAGAAAATCTTCACCACATGTGCCATGCCCGGGAAGTCTTGGAACAGAAACTGTAAAACCGGCTTTGTGAAGTTCATGAGCCATATATTCAAAATCGTGTGGTGAACTAGTATAACCATGAATAACAAGTACACCTTTTTCCCCGCCTTGCAGAAATATTGGTAGCGACTTTTTGACAGTACGACAATTAACAAATTCCATAATGCCTATTCCCCCTCTTCAACATAAATGTGCTTTATGGTTATTATACCACAATATTCTTATTGAAAGATGAAGAAAGAAGAAAGGCACTAAATAAGCATAGAACAATCGTAGGTCCTGGTGGAAGGTCGAAGTAATAGGCAATAACAAAACCTACAAACGAGAAGATAACATTAAATAACACAGAGCTTAGAAACGCACTCTTAAGAGACTTCGCCCTTTGTTTGGCAAAGGCACCCGGTAACACGAGAAACGCGCCCATAACTATCACACCAGCAAGTTTTAATGCTGAAACAACAACGGTTGAAACAATAACAAGTACAAGAAATCTAATTAAATGTGTCTTAATACCATAGAATTTTGCCATCGTCTCATCCGCAAGCCAATATGATATTTCGTAATGCTTGATTAATAGAACAATGAAAACAAATAATAGAACACTTGATATGAAGAAAATATCATGATTTGAAATTAGCAATATGTTTCCAAACAAGTATGAAGTTACATCAGTGGTATATCTCTCTGATTTTGAAAAGACTATTACTCCAATAGACATAAAAACAGGTAAAAGCATACCAATAGCCGTACTTTCAGCAAGCTTGTTGTTCTTGCTGAGAAGATAGACAAGATAGGCAAAAAAGAGTGAAGAAATCACGGAACCTATAAGAACATTGAATTTTAATAAGATAGCAAACGCAACGCCAGCAAAGATTGCATGCGCCAATCCATCTCCAATGAACTCAAGGCGTTTGTAAACAACTACTGGTGAGACCAGCCCTGTTACAAAAGCTATGAGGACATTCGCTATTAGTGCGGACAAGAGAAAATCATAGCTTAGAATATCTTTGATAAATGTCATCTTCTCACGTCCTTATCATCCGCATGGTGATTGTGAGAATGTTCTATCTCATAGTGAGAGTGAGACCTTATCCATATGTCAAAGTCACCAAATATTTTTTTGGCATCTTCAGGTTTGATTTTGTTAGTTGGACCATGACAGTGCAAGGTTTTGTTTAGACACATCACAGTCGTACATTTTTCAAAGACCATACCAATATCGTGGCTAATCATTAATATCGTTATCCCGAGTTTCTCGTTCAACTCGTAAAGCAGGTCATAGAATTTTGCTTTTCCCATCTCATCAACACCAGACTCAGGTTCGTCTAATATTATGATATCAGGCTTTCCTACAATGGCTCTTGCGAGTGCAACTCTTTGGTACTCACCACCAGAAAGCGTTCTAACAAGTCTTTTACCAAAGCCATTCAAACCAACTTTTTCAAGAGCAAAATCCACCTTCTCTTTCCAGTTCTTCTCTCCCATTAAAGGAAGTCTAACAAAATCATACACAGTGATAGGAAACTCTCTATTAAAAGAAGAGAGCTGGGGTACGTATCCAACCTTTCCATTTATAATGACTTGACCTTCATATGGAATCATTCCAAGCAAAGCCTTCACAAGGGTCGATTTGCCAGCTCCATTTGGACCGATAATTCCAACAAATTCCTTCTTTTTAACATTAAAATTAATATTTTCAAGAACCCTTATCTCTTCATATTTGACGGAAAGATTAGCAACGATAATTACTAAATCGTTATTTTCCATACGTTGCCTCCCTGATAGATTTGTATGCATTTTCAAAAAGTTCAGCTATTGATTTGGCATTATATCCCAGTGGGTCAAGTGTTTTGTATTCTCTCTTAAGCTCTTTTGCAACAACCTTTATAGATTCGGCTTTAAATTGTGGACCAACAAAGATACCTATCAGGTTATTCTTTCTCGCCTTGTCAATTATACTTTTAATATGCTTAGCAGATGGTTCTTTGCCGTGTCCTTCTTCAAGTGACATTATTTCGATTCCATACTTTCTGAAAAGATACAAATACGAAGGGTGTTCGAGAATAACAACAGAACTTTCCTTACCTTTTAAAAGTTCATCGAACTTCTTAGATAATTCTGTAAGCTTCCTAACAATCTTTTGTGCGTTTTGAGTATATAACTTGGAATTTGCTTTATCCAATTTTATTAATTCATCTCTAATCGAAGGAATTATGTACGTAACAAGAAAGTCTATAGAAAGCCAAACATGAGGATTATACATCCCCTCATCATGGTCATCTGACTCTGATAAGTACTTAACTGGTATCTTCTCACCCACGTATAACACGTTCTTATATTTCTTCAGATACGAATTATCCAGCTCAAGACCGTTGGCAATAATTAAATCCGCCTTAGATAAAACTTTGACATCGCTCACAGTTGGATTGAATGTGTGAGGGTCACTTCCGGGCTTAATGAGTAAATTTACATTCACATTGCTCGGTACTATCTCCTTTACTATAAGATAGTATGGATTGAGAGTAACCACTACGTTTAATGAAAAAACTTGAGAAAGAACAAAAACAGCTAAGAACACGAAAATAATCCGTTTCATCTTACCACCTCCAACAAATTTAATTTCTCACTGAGTTACCGAATTCTTTATCTTACTTTCCTCATTGCATGTTCCACACAAACCGCTGAAAAGAACAAAATGTTCTTCGATTCTAAACCCGAAAGTTTTTGACAAATATTTCTCATATTCTTCCATATAGCAATCTTCAATGGGATATAGTCTTCCGCAGTTAACACATCTAAAAAAGTGCCTATGTACAGAAGAGGAATAGTAATAAGTGTAATCATCGAGAGAAAACTTCTTTACAAAGCCGTTTTCATAAAGATATTCAAGTGCTCGGTATACCGTTGTCAGGCTTATTTCTGAAAGTTTTTCGCTAACATCGTACGCTGTCACCGGGACTAAGGAATTTAGTATCTCATTATAAACCTTTTCTCTGTTCTTGGTCATTCTCATAATTCTTTCCCTCCTCTTTCCTCGCACAGTAATCGAATCTCTTTGCAAATGATTTTCATTTTCACACAGAAAGTTTATCATACAATATATTGAGTGTCAAGTAAACATTATACACATCTTTAAGTGTAGTTGTATTGAGCTGTTTCTCTAATCAAATATCTATCTTAGAAAGATTAAAAATTTTTTCGATACCTCTTGACACGTTAAAATGCTTATGGTATTATGTTTATCGGCACGTCATGCCAGAGAGGTGACCTGGTAGCTCAGCAGGTAGAGCACCTGACTTTTAATCAGGGGGTCGCGGGTTCGAATCCCGCCCGGGTCACCAGAGATAGGTGCGAGAGTGGCGGAATTGGCAGACGCGCTGGACTTAGAATCCAGTGGGACTGATAATCCCGTGAGGGTTCAAATCCCTCCTCTCGCACCAGGGGAAGGTTGTCGAGCGGGTGTAGCTCAGCGGTAGAGCACTTGCTTGCCAAGCAAGGGGTCGCGGGTTCGAAACCCGTCACCCGCTCCAGATGGATTAGCGTGAGCGCACGAGCGCTCGTTTTTTATCGAAAAAGTTATATCGGACAGTGTGAAAAATGGCAAAAATAAACAAATAGCCTTCTTGACGAACAAAAGCAGATGTGGTATAATAGATAACGATATTGATAATGAATCCAGTTGCCGAGGTGGCGGAATTGGCAGACGCACATGGTTGAGGGCCATGCGGTCATTGGGACCGTGCGGGTTCAAATCCCGCCCTCGGCACCAAGAAATAGCGATGCGCCCTACTAAGGGCGTTATTTTTTCACCAGAGCTCAATAATTGAACGTTTTTCAACAAGTAGCGGTCTAAATATATTAGAAGTCTATGTAGGTAAAGTACGGATAATTTGGGGGCGAACGGTTTCGACGGGGGTAAGTCCCCTTCGGAAGCGAGCCGAGGTTGCCTGCCGTCCTCGTAAAAAAACGGCAGGAAAAAGATAAGTGCCAACGAATACGTTCCTCTCGCTGCCTAATTAACAGGTAGCCGTCCGCTACAAGGTCTGGCCAGTGCCTTGTAGTTGGGCGTGACCCAACTGGCCAGTTAGCTCAGATGCGCCTCACGTCTGAAGCTACCTAACACAATGAGGCTGGTCAATCAGTAGCCTGTCTGTGGGCGACTGGTTGACGAGATTCAAATCACAGACTGCGCTCGGAGATGCCGAAGCGGATTTGCTTTCGGACGCGGGTTCGATTCCCGCCGCCTCCACCAGAAATGAATATGTACGAAAAGCCCTGATAAAATCAGGGCTTTTTTAATTTTGCATTTGAAAAGTTCCTTACCATGGTAAGTTGAGCGGTTTGATTTCTTCTTCGTATAATCTTTCTAATTCTCGTTTCAGTTCATCGCTTAGTTTAAATTCCGAAGCTTTGATATTTGTCCCAAGCTGTTGAATATTTTTAACACCGGTTATAACCGTTGTCACTGCATCGAAACTTAGGATAAAACCTATAGCGTATTTAACTAAATTGTCATCTTTGACAATAGCTTTGATTTTCTCAACTATCATAGCCCTTTTTAAAATGACATCTTGACTCCAACGTGCGCGTATACCTTCGAATTTACTATTTGAATTGTATTTACCTGTCAACCAACCTGAATCCAAAGGCACTTTGACTGCTAAGAGAATTCCTCTTTCCTTGACTTTGTCGAAGAGATATTTCGGTGATTGGTGCATGATGTTGAAAAGAATCTCAATGACATCAACATTTAAATTGTTCAGAACTAATTCCAATTCTTCAAGAGTGTCTATACTTACTCCATAACCACGTATTTTTCCCATATGTTTAATCCTTTGAAATTCTTCTTCATGTCTTGTCTTACCTTCCAGAATTTCACGAGGCGGGTTATGAAGAATCACACTGTCGATATACGTTGTTTGGAGCCTTTCCAAGCTCTCGTTTATCGACCTTTCTATCGCTTCTTCACTAAAATCTGTTTCACCAAGGGCGTTGTGTCCGAATTTTGTGTTGATGAACACATTCTCCCGAACATCTTTTAAAGCTTCACCAATGATTCTTTCGCTTAAACCATTGGAATAACCTGGAGCAGTGTCAAAGAAGTTGATACCTCTTTTGTATGCTGCTTTAACCAGCTCAACTCCTTCTTCGTGGGTCATAGACCCCCAAAGCTTGTTTGCAAGCTGCCAGCCGCCAAATCCTATTTCGCTTATATAAACATCGAGCCTTCTTACGTATCTTTTGTTCATAAATTTCATCTCCTTTTTAAAAGTATTTTGTACTTAGTTTATATTAATACTTATTCAATTATTTGTCAAATAGCAAAGCAACGTATATCATGAAGTTTTTTGCATGGCTTGGGGAAATACAATGCAATTAACTAATTGCCAAGCTTGTGTTCAATTGGAAAAAATAAAGGCCTACTCGTTTTACTTTTAAAGTGAACCTCTATTAATATCTATGTTATAATTTAATTGAAAAACGAAAAATCTCAAAGCTGTAATAAAAATTGAAGACTCATTTTGGAATGAAGTATACATAGCTAAATACCGTTAAGATATTATTATAAGCAAAGAATCAATAAAAAACGTAAAAAGAGTCGGTTTGGGGAGGTAAGAAAATGTCAACGGCGGATGTAGGTTTTGAAGAACAACTTTGGAAGGCGGCAGATATACTAAGGGGCAGCATGGATGCAGCGGAATACAAACACGTAGTTTTGGGATTGTTGTTTTTAAAATATATATCTGATAGATTTGAACAAAAATACAATGAGCTTGTAAAAGAAGGCGAAGGTTTTGAAGAGGATAGAGATGAATATGAAGCGGAAAATATATTCTGGGTTCCAAAAGAGGCAAGATGGGAAAATATAAAGAACAATGCAAAGGATCCAAGGATAGGACAAATAATAGATGATGCAATGCTTTTAATAGAAAAGGAAAATCCCAGCTTAAGAGGTGTGCTTGACAAAAGATATGCAAGACCTGAACTTGACAAAAGAAGACTTGGTGAACTGATAGATGTTATTTCGAACATTAAACTTTATCAAGATGGTCAAAAAGATATTTTGGGAAGAGTGTATGAATATTTCTTAAATAAATTTGCTGAAAAGGAAGGAAAAGGTGGGGGAGAATTCTATACACCTAAAAGTGTTGTTAAGACATTAGTTGAAATGATTGAGCCTTATAAAGGAAGAATATATGACCCATGCTGTGGCAGTGGTGGTATGTTTATACAAAGTGAAAAATTTGTTTTAGAACATCAAGGAAAGATTGGAGACATATCAATTTATGGTCAAGAACTTAATCCTACAACATGGAAGCTATGTAAAATGAATCTTGCAATACATGGACTTGATGGTGATTTAGGACCATACAACGCAGATACATTCCATAATGATTTGCATAAAAACTTAAAAGCCGATTACATCTTAGCCAACCCTCCGTTTAATATTAGTGAATGGGGCGGAGATGAGCTCAAAGAAGATGCAAGGTGGAAATATGGCATTCCTCCAGCAAGTAATGCAAACTATGCATGGCTACAACATATAATATATCACTTAGCCCCAAATGGAGTTGCTGGAGTAGTGCTTGCCAACGGTTCTTTGAGTTCAAGTACATCTAATGAAGGCGAGATAAGAAAGAACTTAATAGAAGAAGATATTGTTGATTGTATAGTGGCTTTACCGGATAAATTATTCTATACAACAGCAATTCCTGCATGCCTTTGGATATTAAATAGAAATAAAGCAAATAACCCGAAATATAGAAGCAGAAAACATGAATTTTTATTCATCGATGCAAGAAAACTTGGTTATCTTGTAGACAGAAGGCATAGGGAACTATCAGATGAAGACATTAAAAAAATAGCAGAAACTTATCATAACTGGCGAAATAAAGATGGGCAATATCAAGATATAAAAGGTTTTTGTAGATCGGTAACTATAGATGAGATACGCGAACATGAATATATCCTAACTCCTGGAAGATATGTAGTAATAGAAGAAGTTGAAGATGATGGAATTGACTTTGAAGAGAAGATGGAGAACCTGACAAGTGAGCTTGCAGAGCTTTTTGCCAAATCAAGACACCTTGAGGAGGAGATAAAGAAGAACTTGAGGGGGTTAGGATATGAGTTGTAGTGAGTGGAGAGAGACAGAATTAGGATTAATTCCAGCTGAATGGGAGTATTCCGAATTAAAAGATAAGGTTGAAGTAATAATGGGACAATCGCCAAAATCTGAGTATTATAATAGTAATCAACAAGGTATGCCTTTTTTACAAGGTAGGAAAACATTTGGAGAAAAATTCCCACAAATTGACACTTGGTGTATTAATCCTATAAAAGTTGCACAAAAAGGAGATGTATTATTAAGTGTTCGTGCTCCTGTAGGTGATCTAAATATATCAAATCAAAATATATGTATTGGTAGAGGATTAGCAAGTTTAAGAATGAAAAATGGTAATAATGAATTTTTATATTATTTATTAAAAAATTATAGGTCTTTTTTGTTAAATAAGCAGAACGGTACAGTATTCGGATCAATTAATAAAAATGATATAGAAAACTTAAAATTACCTTTCCCTCCCCTCGACGAACAAAAGGCAATAGCTAAAATTCTATCTGATATTGATGAAAAGATAGAAATAAACAACAGAATAATCAAAGTATTAGAGGAAATAGCCCAAACAATATATAAACGATGGTTTGTGGATTTTGAATTTCCAAACGAAAATGGAGAGCCATATAAATCAAGCGGTGGCGAAATGGTACAAAGTGAACTTGGACCTATTCCTAAGGGGTGGGAGATAGTAAGGTTAGGAGAGTATATATCTTTTGTAAAAGGCAAGAAACCTAAAAATATTATTGAAAATAAAAAAGATGGATATGTAGAGTATTTAACAATTGATGTCTTAAATAATAATAGCAGGCTATTTGCCGACCCTGAAAAAATGATTACAGTAGAGAATAAAAATAATATGATGGTAATGGATGGAGCAAGTTCTGGAACTATATATTTTGGGTTTAAAGGTATAGTTGCGTCTACTTTAGCTAAAATTGAAGTAATTAATAACAAACTTAATGATGACATTTTATACTTTATTTTAAAGTATTATGAAAATGATATAAAAAATCATACAACAGGATCAGCTATACCTCATGTTGATAAAGAATATATTAGAAGATTATCAATTGCTCTTCCGCAAAATAATGAGTTAATAAATGAATATTCTATATTAAGTAAAAATATTAGAAACCAAATATATATTATAATAATGGAAAATCAAAGGCTTTCCCAACTCCGCGACACTCTTCTTCCAAAGCTTATGTCTGGTGAAATAAGGGTTGAGTTAAATAATGGACAAATAGTTCTGAAAAATAATGAAGACCAAAATATCAATTCTTAAGGTGGCGATTCAATGGGTGTCTCGACGAATTTTACAGAACAACAACTTGAAAATGCGGTAATAGAAATACTTAAAGAGCTTGAATATGAATATCTCTATGGTCCAGATATAGCACCAGATAGTGATAATCCCGAAAGAGAGGATTATAGAGAAGTAATATTAAAAAACAGAGTATTAGATGCGCTAAGAAGACTTAATCCTGCTTTGCCAGAAGATGCAATAGAAGAAGCATATAGAAAAATAATAACCTTCAACAGTCCTATACTTGAAGAAAACAATAGATATTTTCATAAGCTTATGGTTGAAGGAATAGATGTCACATTTAAAAGGCAAGGGATAATAAAGACAGAAAAGGCATATATAATTGACTTTAAAAATGTAGACAATAACGAATTCTTAGTTGTAAATCAGTTTAGAATAGAGGAAATAGAAAAAAGAAGACCCGATGTAGTTTTATTCGTAAATGGTATCCCACTTGTTGTAATGGAATTGAAATCATCAACTGATGAAAATGTGGGGATAGAAAAGGCATATAATCAAATACAAACATACAAGAGAGACATACCGACACTTTTTTACTACAATGCATTTATAGTAATCACAGATGGAATAAGTGCAAAGGCAGGAACAATAACATCAAATTTTGAAAGGTTTATGAACTGGAGAAGTATAGATGGCATAAATGTTGAACCATTATCAATTCCACAATACGAGGTACTATTAAAAGGTATGCTAAGAAAGGATAGGTTGCTTGATATTGTTGAAAACTTCTTAACATACCAAGAAATAAGCGCCGCAGATTATGATTCAAAGGGCAGAAAAATTGGGGATAAAATTAAGCTTAATAAAATACTTGCTGCATATCATCAATACTTTGCTGTTAAAAAAGCAGTGGAGAAAACAGAAGCAGCAATAAATTCAAGAGACAAAAGGATAGGAGTCGTGTGGCATACCCAAGGTTCAGGAAAGAGCTTTACAATGGTATTTTACGCTGCACAGCTTGTTAAAAAGTTCAATAACCCTACAATTGTGGTTATAACAGACAGAAACGACCTTGATGATCAACTATATAATACTTTTTGCCAAGCTAAGGATATATTAAGACAAACACCTGTTCAAGCAGATGTTCGGAGACTTTCTGATGAGCAAAAGGAAAATAATAGGAGAGAGAATACAAGGATAATATACGGGTTATTTGACCTGTTGAATGAAAGAGAAGCTGGCGGAATAATATTTACTACAATACAAAAGTTTAGACCAGAAAGTGGTGAAATGCCTGTTTTAACTGACAGGCATAATGTAATTGTGATTGCTGATGAAGCACACAGAAGCCATTATGGTTTTGATGCGAGAACAGATGTAGAAACTGGAGATGTAAGGTATGGGTTTGCTAAATATATAAGAGATGCACTTCCTAATGCTTCGTTTATAGGATTTACAGGAACGCCGATAGGAATAGAAGGTGAACAAGGAGCAAAATCAACAGTAGAAGTATTCGGCGACTATATAGATATATATGACATGACAAGAGCTGTCGAAGATGGAGCGACTGTAAAGATATATTATGAAAATAGAATTATAAAGCTTGAGGCAGACGAGGAAGAACTAAAGAAAATAGATGAAGAATTTGAAGTGCTTATGGAAGGACAGGAAGAAGAGATTAAAGATAAATATAAAGGTCAGTGGGCAAGGTTAGAGGCTATTGTTGGCTCACCAAATAGATTAAAGCTTCTTGCACAGGATATAGTAAATCACTTTGAAGAAAGAATAAAAGCAATAGATGGAAAAGCTATGATTGTTTGTATGAGCAGAAGAATCTGTGCCGACCTTTATGATGAAATAATAAAGCTCAGACCAGATTGGCATAGTGATGATTTAACTAAAGGAAAAATTAAGGTTGTAATAACTGGTGATGCATCAGATGAAGAAAAGCTACAAAAACATTTAACAGGTGGCTCACAAAGAAAAGAAATACTGGCAAAAAGAATGAAGGATGTAAACGATGAACTTAAGATAGCAATTGTAAGGGATATGTGGCTTACAGGATTTGATGTCCCATCAATGCATACAATGTATATAGACAAGCCAATGAAGGGACATAATCTAATGCAGGCAATAGCAAGAGTAAACAGAGTGTTTAAGGATAAGCCCGGTGGAGTGATAGTTGACTATATAGGAATATTTGAAAATCTAAAAAAAGCACTTAAAGTCTATACCGATAGTGATAAAAAGATAATAGGCATAGATACATCTGTTGCAGTAGCAATTATGCTTGAAAAACTTGAAATATTAAAAGATATGTTCCATAAGCTTGATTATTCAGGCTATATGAGTGGAACTGAAGCGGAAAGAATAAGAGCAATAACAGCAGGTATGGATTTTGTACTTTCAATGGAAGAGAAGGATCAAAAAGAATTTAAAAATACAGTTATAGAACTTGCTAAAGCACATTCACTTTGTGCATCAACAAAGGAAGGAAGAGATGCAGCACTCGAGGTTAGCTACTTCAAAGCAGTAAAGGCAAGCCTTGCAAAGATTGGGGATAAGTCAACAAATAGGCTCTCTAAAAGAGAGATAGAGTATAGAATGAATCAACTTCTTCAAAAAACGATAATATCAGAGGAAGTAATAGATGTTTTTGATACATTAGGGCTTGAAAGACCTAACATATCAATTTTATCGGATGAGTTTTTAGAAGAAGTACGGTCAATAAAAGTTAAGAACATTGCTATTGAAATACTTAAAAAACTTCTGGAAGGAAAAATAAAAGAAATTGAAAAAAGAAACTTAGTAAAGTCTGAAAGGTTTTCAGAAAAGCTTGAGAGAGCACTGAAAAAGTACAAGAATCAAGCAATAACAAATTTAGAAGTAATTGAAGAGCTTATAAGTCTTGCAAAGGAAATACAAAAGGCAAGAGAGGAAGATATGAAACTTGGGCTTTCAGAAGATGAAATTGCCTTTTATGATGCACTAACAGCGGATGACGCAGTAAAACTATTTATGAGTGATGATGTTCTAAAGCAAATAGCACATGAATTGACAGAGGCTATAAGAAGCAACATAACCGTTGACTGGAGCAGAAGAACAATGGCAAGAGCAAAGATGAGAACGATTATAAAGAGATTACTTAAAAAATATAACTACCCGCCAAAGCAGGCAGAAAAGGCAATGGATATAGTGATGAGGCAGGTTGAAAAGATGTGTGAAAATGAAGTAGAGGAAATAGATGAATATGGTTACATAACATCGGATTTTGTGGATGAAGATAGACTGGTAGCCGAAGGTAGAGAAAAGTATAACTTGTAAGTAATTTTAATTCTGTTTATAATTGAGATGCTGTTAATTAGTAGTGATATGATAGAGTAATTAAATTGTAGAACTCTTTGACGAAGAAAAAGACAGGATGAACCAACCCTTATTAGCAATTTAACAACTACTAACCTTATAACCTTATTTCGCTTATACTGCGATACGTAGTAACCAGTTAATACACCTCCATAGGTTCACAAAAAAATTTGCATGAAGATTAGAATCTCTTTTTAAAAGAAAAAGGGGAATAAAGTTAATGGATAACAAAGTTAAAGAAACCAGACCACACAAAGAATCCATAACAGAAATGTTTCTTGGAATTAGCTCCATGAAAAACAAGCTTGTTCTTAAAGGAGCGTTTGTTGGATTTCTTAGCGGGCTGGTTGTAATATCTTACAGAATAGGAATACATAATGCTGATATTTTGCGAGAAAATATCCGCAAATTTGCGTCATATGATCCAAAGTTTTTGATTTTGCTCTTTGGAATGGTTTTTGTTAACTCCTTAGTAATCACTAAGCTTGTAAAATCAGAACCAATGAGTAGCGGTAGTGGTATCCCACAGATAAGGGGAAAAATACTAAGACAGTTTGATTATAATCCATTTAGCGTTCTTTTCAAAAAGTTTGTAGGTGGAATCTTAGCTATATTGAATGGTTTTTCATTAGGTAGAGAGGGTCCCTCTATACAATTAGGCGGAACGATAGGAATGGCAGTTAGTAAACTGTGGAAAGCGAACAAAATAGAAGAAAAGTACTTAATCACTGCAGGTGCAAGTGCAGGATTGGCTGCCGTTTTCAACGCGCCGTTAGCAGGTGTGGTGTTTGCGCTAAAAGAATTACATAAGAGCTTTTCTTCATCTGTTTTAATATTTTCTATGGTTGCTGCAATTATTGCAGACTTTGTATCGAAAACCGTATTCGGACTCAATCCCGCTCTTTCGTTTACGTTAATCCAACCAATTGAGCTTAGACATTACTTGTTATTACTGTTACTCGGCGTGTTGGCAGGGATATTCGGAGTGATTTTCAGTCGAGCGCTTCTTAAATTTTCCAGCTTGCTTGATAATATTAAATTGAAAGTGTTCCTTGTTTCACTGTTATGTATTTTTCTGCTTTTTTGGTTTCCGGAAGTATTAGGTGGTGGGCATGAACTCATTTTAGAAATATATTATGAAAGAAAAACAATAGGAATGTTATTAGTTCTATTGATTTTTAAATTCCTACTTACAGTACTAAGTTATGCTACATCTGCACCAGGTGGTATTTTTCTTCCAATGTTGGCAATTGGGGCACTTCTCGGAGATGTGGTTTATAACATGTTAAATGCTATTTCACCGCTACCGGGGTATAAAGCGAATTTTATAGTCCTTGGTATGGTTGGATATTTTACTTCAGTTGTAAGAGCACCTATTACGGGTATAGTGTTAATAACGGAGATGGTTGGCTCTTTTAACCACATTTTGGAGCTGTCTGTTGTAGCGTTTAGTTCGTACTTCACAGCTGAATTAATGCGTGAGGAACCAATATACGAATCGCTGTTGAAGAGAATGCTGATGAAAAAGGTAAGGGCAGAACAACACAAAGAATCACCAGAGTACAATTACAATTTGGACGAGAAAACATTGATAGAAATCTCTGTAAACTCGGGTTCTGAATTAGATGATGCTTTGATTAAAGATTTTCCTTGGCCTAAAAGTTGTTTGGTAATTCTGGTAAAGAGAGGAAATGCTGAAATCATTCCTAACGGTAATTTAAAACTCCAAAGTGGTGATATATTAACGGTGTTAGTTCCGAAAAAGCAAAGTGGAGAATGCAAAATGTATCTTATTTCAAAGGCGACAAGTCAAAAGCCTCTCGATAAAGCAAGTGAATAGAAGATTAACGAAAGTAACCTGATGAAAAGGCTCCGGAAAATCCGGAGCCTTTTTGATAATTGTTATCTAATAGGTTTGTCTTTCGTTGCTTCTTCAAGAGCAAGGAGCCTTTCGTATCTTCTGGTTACGTAGTCTTGAAGTTGGTTTATTATTTCCTCTGCATCAGGTCTTGAGAGCAAGGGTTTGAATCTACCTTGTGCTTTTATGTATTCTGCGACAGGTCTTGGATTGGATACTTTCTTTGTAACTCTATAAACGCCTCTTTCAACTTCGTACAAAGGCCAGTAAAGTGTTTCAAATGCAAGTTTACCCATGTCAACTGCTTTATCATCAGCGACTCGCCAGAATCTTACACATGGTGAGTATGCAGCAATGAATGATGGTCCGTCAAATTCAAGAGCTTTCTCGATTTTTTTCATGAAATCCATAGGATCCGCAACTGATACTGTTGCAACGTATACGTTCTCATGAGCTGCCATAATTTCAACAAGGTTTTTCTTGAGCTGGATTTTACCAGGGAGCTCCTTTCCAACTGGAGCAGTTGTTGTGTCAGAACCACAAGGAGTTGCACCAGATCTTTGGTTTCCTGTGTTCATATATCCTTCGTTATCGTAAACAATGTAGATAAACTTATGACCTCTTTCGACTGCACCGGAGAGAGATTGCAAACCGATGTCGTATGTTCCGCCGTCTCCTCCGAATGCAAAGAATGCATATTTCTTGTCTTTATCAATTTCACCCTTTTTAACAAGAGCTCGGTAAGCTGTTTCAACTCCACTTATCGTAGCTGCTACGTTTTCAAATGCGTTGTGAATGAACGGTACATTCCATGCTGTGTATGGATAAATTGTTGTGGAAACTTCCAAACAGCCAGTTGCAAGACCAACAATAGGTTCGTATCCTTTAGCTATAGCTGTCATAAGGGCAAATCTTACAACATTTGGGGCTGCACATCCTGGACACATTCTGTGACCTTGTGTCATACCAGGATTTTTATCATGAAACATCTTAGCAAGTTCTATAGCATTCAATGGCATCAATTGCACCTCCTTATTCTCTTAATCCAAGGTATCTTTCTTCATCAGCAATCAAGTTGCCTTTGAAGGCATCTTCAAACGCTTGTCTAATGTGGTCGGGTGTTATGTCTCTTCCACCAAGACCGTAAACATAGCTTCCGAGTTGTGGTCTAACTGCTACTTCATAGAGTGCTGATTTTATTGCTTCATATAGTGGAGCTTCTGCTCCAAATGAAGCTGCCCTGTCAAGGACAACGACACCTTTTCTTGCATTGAGAACCCTCTGGTATTCAGATTTTATAAATGGTCTGAAGACCCATGGTTTTACGAGACCTACTTTTTTACCTTCTGCTCTAAGTTCTTTTATTGTGTGTTTTATTGTTCCTGCCGTTGAGCCAAGAGCAATCATGATATACTCTGCATCATCAACCATAAATTCATCAACAAGGTCGTATTTTCTGCCAGAGATTTTCGCAAATTCCTCTGCAACTTCTTTGAATACTCTTGGTACGTGTTTCATGGCTTCTATCTGTTGTCGTTTGTGTTCGAAGTAGTAATCGTAAAGGTCAAGTGGACCGTATGTTACTGGTTTCGATGTATCGAGGAGCGGATACATTTTGATAAGCTTTCCAACAAAGTTTTTGACCACGTCATCGTCGAGTGTCTCAACAACTTCAACACCGTGTGAAATTATAAATCCGTCAAAGTTTACCATAACCGGGAGTCTAACGTCTGGATGTTCTGCAATCTTGTAAGCCATAACCATAAAGTCGTATGCTTCCTGTGCGTTTTCCGCCCAGAGCTGAATCCAACCACTGTCTCTCTCTGCCATAGCATCACTGTGGTCACAGTGAATGTTGATTGGACCAGAAAGTGCTCTATTGGCAACAGCCATAACAATTGGAAGTCTCAAAGATGCTGCAATGAAAACTATTTCGTGCATAAGAGCAAGACCAACAGCTGCTGTAGCTGTAAAGGACCTTGCACCAGCTGCTGCCGCACCAACTACTGCACTCATTGCTGAGTGTTCGCTTTCAACAGGTATCATTTCCGTATCTACAACACCATCGGCAACATATTTAGCAAAATACTCCACAACAGGTGTTTGTGGCGTAATCGGATATGCCGCAACAACGTCCGGATTTATCTGTTTCATTGCGTAAGCTATCGCTTCCGCACCTGTAATTGCTTGTTTTAAAGGCATTTTCGCACCTCCTTATTCTTCCGCAAAGTCTGTTTCTGGTTTCATTACTATTGCTCTTTTATCTTCTGGAGCTGGTTGTTTTGTCTTTGGATCTATACTCTTTGGACACACATTTGCACAAAGTCCACAACCTTTACAATAATAGTAGTTGTAGCCTTTCATCTTTGGTTTTCCATCAACAATTTCAACAACGATTGCTTGATCAGGACAGTATAACCAACATTGCATACAGTGTATACAGTTTTCAGCTTGATAAACTGGTCTCATGACCCTCCAGGTTCCTGTCTTGTATTGCTTCGCATTTCCTGGTTCAACAATCAAACCACCAATTGGTAATTCTTTCCAACCTTTGAGTTCAGGCACCGCAGGTCACCTCCTCAAATCCTCTGTGAAGTGCCTTAATGTTCTTTTGAACAACCTCTTCACCGAATTTCTTTATAAACATGTCTCTTATCTTGTCTTCAACATATTTAAGTTCGATAACTCCTGTTACTCTTGCAATTGCACCAAGCATAACTGTATTTGGCGTTCCCCTACCAAGTTCTTCAAGAGCAATATCTGTTGCCTTTACAACGCAAATCTTACCAGTGAATCCAGATTTCTTTCTTACCCATTCAACAGTCCTGACTGTGTTAACTATAAGAATCGTGTTTTCTGTAGTACCAGCAAGTATATCTGGATTTCCTAAAAGAGTATCGTCGATAACTACAACAAGGTGAGGTTTTTCAACCGAAGAATGGAGTAAAATGGGGTCATCTGAAATCCTGTTGAATGCTTTCATCGGGGCACCTGTTCTTTCGGCACCGTACTCTGGAAATGCTTGAACATATTTTCCCATGTCAAGAGCTGCTTCTGCAAGCATTTGTGATGCACTCTTTGCACCTTGACCAGCTCTTCCATGCCACCTAATCTCAAAGATGTTCGCGGGCACTGTACTTACCTCCTTTCAAATTTTGGGGATTTAAAGATTTTTCGAAAATGACCCTTCTAAAATGCTTCTACTCTGTAGTCTTGATAAAATATTCACATTCTTTATAATTTTCCAAAACAAACGCCCCGAGATGACAAACTCTGACCATCTCGGGGGAGTTCATACTTTCAGAGACTCTGACTATTATATCTTCAGATACATTTTGTAATCAGCATCGGGGAATATATCATCGACGTACTCGAGCCTCTGTAACTCCCCAATGTCTATTGTACCACTCTTTATCATATCGTACAAGTTTAAGAATCGTTTAATATGCGTTTTGGTTCTGTTAACAGCATATTCCACACTTGTTCTTGTGGTCATTATAAATGCCCAGTCGCTTGATTGAGCAAGCAAAAGTTCTCGAACCATCTGATTAAGTACACGTATTTTTATTGGGTCACTTTCATTTGAATGTTCCTTTGCAACTTCAGTCATTCTTTCCACCATTTCATGAAGGTGAGGATAAATCCAGTCGTTTGTCCCGTTTATCCAAACTTCGTTGTACCCATTCGCTCCCCAGCTTGATGCGGCTGGAGTTAGTATCTGTACTTTTTCAATCCAGTCAACAACATCACATGCTCTAAAAACTCTGAGTTTTTGACTCTTTGCAGCCTCTCTCATGAAATATTCAAGGAAAAATGGTCCTTCATACCACCAGTGACCGAATAGTTCGGCGTCAAATGGTGCAACGACTATTGGCTCAAGACCTTCGAAGAGGTTTAAAAGGTAATCGATTTGCCATTCTTTCTTTTTAAGGAAATCTTTCGCATGCTCGTATGCTGTTAACTTTGCATCATCAATGTCGTAGTATTCTTTTCTTTCAAGCGGAACGTCCTTAGATGTTATTTTATGGTACTTAATCCCAGTATTCATTCTAACTCCACTTGGATCTATATACGGTCTTATGTATTCGTATTCCCTATCAAAACCTATGTCTCTGTAAAACTCTCTGTATCTTGAATCACCGGGATATCCTATTTGAGCGCTCCAAACTTGTTCTGAGCTCTCAGGGTCCCTTGCAAAGGCAAAGACATTATTCGGTGTTATCACAGGTCTGTACACACCATATCTTGGTCTTTCATCTGCATACCACAATGCGTGTGAGTCTACAAAGAAGTATTCAATACCGTACTCTGCCAAGTACTTATCAAGCCCCGGGAAATAAGCACATTCAGCGAGCCATATACCTCGTGGTTTTACGCCAATGTGCCTTTCGTACGTCTTCACCGCTTGCTCTAATTGTGCCCGAATTGCCTGAGGGTACTGCTCCATAAACGGAAGATAACCATGCGTCGCATTACATGTAATTATATCTAAATATCCTTTTGCCATGTATTCTTTGAATCCATTCAAAAGATTCTTTTTGTATTGCTCTCGGAAAATGTATAATGTTTCTTCGTTGTGAGATAAATAGTACTGAGCCATTTTGTGTTTAGTTGGGTGTTCATTTGCTGTTCTACTCACTTCTTTTCTTGCAAGTTCAATTAACTTTTCAAGATGTCTTTCATATTTATTTTGTAAATCAGAATTTGCAAGCATTTCCATAAGTGGTGGTGTAATAGACATTGTCAATTTTGCTGGAATTTTCTCCTGCTCCAATGTTTTGAACATCTTTAAAAGAGGTATGTATGTTTCGGTCATTGCTTCAAACAACCAATGCTCTTCCAAGAAAAACGGATACTCTGGGTGATGGACGTACGGTAGATGTGCGTGTAGTACAAACATCATTTGTCCACGAGGCATACTTACATCCCCTTCCCACTAAGTTGAATAAAGCTGATACTTCCGGCGCTCGAAATCCGAAAAAGGTGCTCCAATCCTTGAACAGAACCGCTTATTCGTTCAACAACAGGTGTTAACATTCCACCAGATGGCATAACTATTCTTCTTCGCTTTCTTAAATCCATCCATCTTTCTCTTGTTGATTGGCTTGGTGAATTGACAGGCACTCGACAAAGGTTTGACCTTAGCACATGTTTGTAATTACCATTTGCATCATAGTATCCAAGTTCAACTAAGTAATGAGCACCCGGCATGGGAATGTTCATATAATAGTTCTTCAAAGAGTTTACATCTATCGTTACTTCAAAGGTCCTATGTGCATTTGTTCCGTCAAATTCAATGAAGGTTACATCATAAACCCTTAGAACAACTCGCTTAACTTCTTGTGATTTCAAAAACTCCCTATTTGCATAACTCAAATCCCAGTACATATGGATCCAATGTGGGTTAACAGGCATTGCAACAAGTTTATCTTTGTTGTAGGTATCTGGTACAGAGATATCTTCTTTCACTTTGGTAACAGTTGGTTGAGCGGGTCCGGTTGCAGAGGTTGCTGATGAAGGACGTGAGGGAGTCACATTATCTGGCTGGACTGCTTTAACTCTTTCGATATACCTTTCAATCAATTTTCTCACATCGTTCTTTCCCATCTGTTTTCTTACTGTTAATCCAAGTTCTTTCGCTTTCGCTTTCAGCTCTTGAATCGTTCGTTCCTGACTTAACCATTCTTCCAGTTCTTTTAATATATTCACCATAGGTTCACCCCCCGCTTTAATGAGTTGCGACATTTTTGTGATACTTATCATGAAAATACTACTCCAAAAACCTAAGTTGTAAAGTGTTGTAAAAGTATAAAAAGTACATTTTTTTCTTTTTATTCTTCTATAAAATACTGTGATTGTAATTATTGAATATATTACATAATTTCGTTATTATTTTAAAAATATGTACAAAAACTAAAATTCATTTATTTATCAATAAAAATGGTCCCTTTCGTGGGACCATTTGAGAAAAATAACTTTCGGAATGTAAAATTTCTATTCCAAAATTCTTCTCAAAAACTCTTTTGTTCTCTGCTTCTTTGGGTTTTTTAAAATTTCATCCGGAGTTCCCTCTTCTTCTATTACGCCCTGAGAGATGAAAACAATTCTGTCAGCTACATCTTTTGCAAATCCCATTTCATGAGTTACAACGAGCATAGTCATGCCGCTATTAGCAAGGTCTTTCATAACGTCGAGAACTTCTCCAACAAGTTCAGGGTCAAGTGCAGATGTTGGTTCATCAAAGAGCATAATTTCAGGGTCCATCATGAGAGCTCTTGCTATCGCAACTCTTTGCTTTTGTCCGCCGGAGAGTTGTTCCGGGTATGCGTCTATCTTATCGAGCAAACCAACTCTGCTAAGAAGCATTTTTGCTTTTTCTATAGCTTTGTCCTCTGGCATGTTCTTTACTTTTGTTGGTGCAAGTATGAGATTTCGCAAGACATTCATATGGGGGAAGAGGTTAAACTGCTGAAATACCATTCCAATGCGGGTTCTCAGTTTATTCACATCGTACTGGTCTATATCAACACCGTCTAAGTATATTTTACCTCCCTGATATTCCTCGAGTTTATTTATACATCTTAGTAACGTACTCTTCCCCCCACCACTTGGTCCTATAATAACTATCGCCTCTTTCCTTTTGACTTCGAGGTTTACACCTCTGAGTACTTCTAACTTCCCAAACCTCTTAACAAGACCCTCTATCTTAATAATTATTTCTTTCGAGCTTTGATTTACTTCATTATTTACAGACGTTTCTTCAATCATGCTGTTGCCATCCTCCTTTCAATATATCTAACAATTCTGGAGATAACGAAGGTCATTAGGAAGTAAATAAACGCTATACCAAAATATATTGAGAATGTTTGGAAGGTTCTGGAAATAACAAATTGACCACTTCTCATGAGTTCGGCAACACCGATTACCGATGCAAGTGAACTATCCTTTGTCAGTGTTATGAATTCATTGCCAAGTGCTGGTAGGATATTTCTAAAAGCTTGTGGAAGGATTATATATCTCATTGTCTGCCAGTGAGTAAGTCCAAGTGAACGTGACGCCTCATATTGTCCCCTTGGAATCGACTGGATTCCAGCTCTTACAATTTCAGCAATGTACGCTCCACTATTCAACCCAAGGGCAGTGATTGCCGCGGGATAAGGTGCTAATTGTATGCCGAGCTGTGGCAATCCAAAATAAACAATAGATATTTGTACAAGTAGAGGGGTTCCCCTTAAAAATTCAACATAGCCAGTACAAATATAATTTATTAACTTTATCTTGGACAGTCTGCCCATTCCAATAAAAGTACCAAGTATAACGCCGATACCGACCGAAAAAGCTGTGAGTTTAAGCGTTTCCCAAGCTCCTAATAACAAAAACGGAAAGCTTTTGAAAAGTTCTGTAATTGCTTCCACATCCTTCCCTCCCGCTACGTTTAATAAATATTATGATAATATATGCCCCCATAAAACCGGGGGCACATAAAAGATTAAATTATTCAAACCATTTTTGGATTAATTTGCCGTATGTTCCGGAACTTTTCAATATATCAAGTGTCTGATTAACGAAATTGAGTAATTCCCTGTTTCCCTTTCTAACAGCTATACCATACGTTTCGCCGGTATCAACGACAACACTAATTGAAAATTTTGGGAATTTCTTTACATAAGCTTTTGCGGGCGCTTCATCGAGTACAACAGCATCAACCCGACCATTTTGTAGTTCTAAAAAGGCATCTGTAAACTTTTGGAATCTTACAACAGTTATACCGTTAATTTCAGTGACCACAAGGTCACCTGTTGTACCAAGCTGAACAGCAACCTTTTTCCCAACAAGTTCTTCCAATTTCTTTGGTTCAAATTTTCCGTCTTTCCTTACCACTATAGCTTGGTTTGCTTCAAAGTATGCTTTTGAAAAATCCACAACCTTTGCTCTTTCAGCTGTTATAGTCATTCCAGCGATTATCATATCAATCTTGCCTTGTTGAAGTGCTGGAATCAAACTGTCAAATGGCAGATTGACAATCTCAAGTTTTACTCCAAGTCTCTTTGCTAATTCATTTGCAATATCCACATCAAATCCAACTACTTGGTTCTTCTCATCTACAAATTCAAATGGTGGAAATGTTGGTTCAGTACCTACTAAAAGCTTTCCCCTCTTTTTAATCTCAGTCAAACTTTGAGCAAAGCTTAAAGAAATGCTCAACAATAAAACGACCACCAGCATCAATCCTAAAAACTTTTTCATCTTTTTCAACCTCCCCATACCTTGGAATTGGAAAATACTCAAAAACTTCTACCAAGATTACATCTGACCAGAAACAAACCAGCTAATCTCTCCAGTTTGTACATTATATGTTCCACGTGCGTTGAAGAACGCACCAGCAGCACCTGCTCCTACAATCCATGAATTTTGTTCTGGTTGAGCAAAATAGATATATATGAAACTTACTGGAAGAGCAAGTTCCCAGTTGTAGATGAAATTGCCATCAAGTGCTTGCTTTATGCTCGGAACGTTGAATTTGAACAAAAAGTAACCCACATCACACGATTCTATCCTGAGCGTAGCAGAGCCATTTGTCCAGTCAAAGGAATCATTAAGTACAAAAGTGTTGTTTGCTTTTTTCAATAAATCAGCTGTTTCGTATGAAATCTCAACACGAGACCAAGATGCAAAGAGGAAAGATGTCTTCTTAGAGCTCGCAATTCCAAAAGCTACTGTCGGTGTTTCATAAGATGTTATATCGTTTATTTTTTCTACGTTTGGCACACGTGAATTCAGAGAGGCAAATAAACCACCAAGACTGATTCCAGCGCCCATGTAAACAGGTTGATTTAGTTCAAAATTTGGAAACTGAAATGTTGATCCAGCCGAGAAATGCAGTCCGAATAATCCAATGTACGCTTCAAGACCAACATCATATACTCCCTGCGTAACAGCTGGCATACCAACCGCTCTTACCAAATACGGTTGTGCAACAACACCCGAAGGTCTTGAAACATTCAATAGTTCACTTACAGACTGCCCTTGAGCAATGGTCACAAGGCTGAAAATTATCAAGAAAAACAACAAATACCTTCTCATACTCAACTCACCCCTTTCAAAGGTTAAACCTGAATTTTTTTCTCTACCAAAGTCAAATCACCAAATTCTGTGAAAAGTGAATCTATTGCTTTTAAAAAACCGAGTCTATTTGTCTTAATATCCATCTCTTCGACCATTACAAATACTTTGTCAAAGTATCTGTCAATGAAGGGTCTTAGTTCAACTATCTTTTTGAGCGCGTCTATATAATTCAAATGTACAATATGTTCAACTACAACCGGTCTAACTTCAATGAATTTTTCAAATAACTCTTTCTCTTCCGTCTGAATGAACTTTGCTGAATCAAATTCTACAGAGTTGTGCTTTTTACTAATATTGTGAACCCTTTCAAAGCCAACAAGCAGATGTTCAAATTCTTCACTACCTACAAGATTCATAATTGCTTGCGCTGAAAGAATGCCCCTCAAAGGTTTACTCCAAAGTTCCTTTACAGCTCTGGCTATATCGTATCTTAAGTGAGAGTTATAAAGTTCAAATCTGCTTTCAAAAAATTCATATAATCCATTTGGTAGTTCTCTATTTAATTCACGACATGTTACTTGGATTAGTTCTTTCAAATCAATATCCCAGTTAAATTTTTCAACAATCGTAAAGATGTCATCTACTTTACTTCTTAGCCCATATGGATCTTTAGAACCTGTTGGAATGTTTCCTATCACAAAATTACCTACAATTGTGTCTATTCTGTCCGCTATTCCAACTATAGCACCTTCAACCGTCGTTGGGTTACTCTTATAATGTTCTTCAATACCCACTGCGACTTCTTTTGCTTCTTTATCTTTTAATGCATAAATTCTTCCCATTATTCCCTGAAGTTCTGGAAATTCGTAAACAACATGCGACCCAACATCTGCTTTAGATAATCTTGCTGTCCTTAAAATTTTATCACTCTTCTGTTCTAAATCCAAATTTTCTACAATGTGTTTAGAAATGTTCTCTATCCTCAAAATTTTATCGTAAAGTGTGCCGAGCTCCTTCTGGAATACTATTTCTTTAAGTTTCTCATTAAAGCTCTCAAGAGGTACATTTATATCTTTTTCATAATAATACCTTGCATCTTCCAATCGTGCATTTATAACCCTTTCATATCCTCTTCTTGCGTTCCCCTTTTCATCTTCTGGCATATCGATAAATGCTATAAATGTATTAGTAATTTTTCCATATTTTTTAATTGTAAAAGACCTTTGATGATGCTTAATTGTTGTTTTGATGAGTTCTTCCGGTAATTCTAAGTATTTTTCAAGAAACTGTCCGTAAATCATCTTTGGATATTCCGTTAAAATTGCTACTTCTTCAACAAGGTCTTCATCTTTGTCAATTTCATATCCATTTTTCTCAAACTCCATAAGTTGATTTATTATAAATTCTCGTCTTTTCTCCATTTCTGGTATCACAAAATATTTATTAAGCTTTTCTGTATACTCTGCAAAGCAGGAGACTTCAAAGTATTCATCCATAACAAACCTGTGCCCAACTGTCTTGTTCGAAGCTTTGAGTCCAAATATTTCCAATTCAAGTACTCTGCCGTCATATATAGCTAAAATATTGTGTGGAATTCTAACAAATTCATACTTTCCATCGCCCCATTTCATCGGCTTTCTAAATTTCATGTTTTGAATCAACTGCGGGATAACTCTTTTGAGAATATCTTCTGTCCTAACACCTTTTTGGACTTTGGAAACATACACATAGTTCTCTATTATTTTGACTTCGTCAAGTGAAGAATCGTTCGCTTTTAAAAATCCGAGAAGTGCCTTCGTTGGTTGACCATCTTTATCGTATGCTACATTGACAGCTGGTCCTTTCTTTTCAATAATCTTGTCTGGTGTTGATTCAGAAAGTCCTTTTATAACAAACCCAAATCTTCTTGGAGCGATAAAGATTTTGAAATCTTCAAACTCGACACCTTCTGCCTTAAGTAACTCTGGTATCTTCTCGGTAAGTTGTTGATTTATCCCCGAAACTTCCGTTGTTGGAAGTTCTTCGATTCCTATCTCAAAGAGAAATTCACGCATTGGTACCACCCTCCGATTCGTTACTTTCTACAAACAGTTTGGCACATTTACTTGCCATTGTTCGTATATCCCTAATAAACGTTTGCCTTTGTGCCACGCTAATTGCATTCCTTGCATCGAGTAAATTAAATGTGTGTGAACATTTCAAAAGTTGTTCATACGCAGGGAATATTAATCCTTTCTCTATTAGTTTATCGTATTGTTTTCGATATATATCATACAACGTAAAGAGTGCTTCAGTATCAGCTTCTTCAAAGTTATAAATAGAAAATTGTCTTTCGTTTTCTTTGAATAATTCTCCGTACTTCACATCTTTATTCCACATTACATCGTATACATTGTCCACACCTTGTAAATACATCGCTATTCGTTCAACACCATATGTAATTTCAAGTGGAATTTCCCAAAGTGATATCCCACCTACTTGCTGGAAGTATGTGAATTGTGTTATCTCCATTCCATCGAGCCATACTTCCCATCCAATTCCCCATGCACCAAGTGTTGGCGATTCCCAGTTATCTTCAACAAAGCGAATATCATGTTCTTTGGGATCAATACCAAGAGCTTTTAATGAATCTAAATAAAGTTCTTGAGATTTCTCTGGGTGTGGTTTAAGAATTACTTGGTATTGGTAAAATCTCTGCATTCTATTGGGGTTTTCTCCGTATCTTCCGTCTGTAGGTCGTCTACTTGGCTGAATGAACGCAACATTCCAAGGTCTTTTTCTAAGTACACCAAAAAATGTAGAGGTATGGAAGGTGCCAGCGCCCATTTCCATATCGTATGGTTGCTCAATAAAACAACCATAACTTGCCCAAAATTCATCAAGAGTCTTTATCACGTCTTGTAAATACACATCGACTTCCTCCCTTCGATTTGCAAGTTCCAAACTTCAAATCCTATGCTTTTGAGATTATCCAAATACTTTTTCAATAACATATGCCCATACTGGCAATGTTAAAAGTGAAAAGAGTGTAGTAATTGCGACGGTCATTCCGGCTTTTGGAACCAGTTCTCTCTTGAAAGCTCCTATCACAACAACACTATTAACACCAATTGGCATTGCACATTCTAATAAGAAAGCTTTTGCTTCCATAGGGCTAAATAAAAAAACAATTGGGAACATTAATATCGGAATTAGTACTAATCTTTCAAAGGAAATCTGAGCGTAATCTTTTATTGATGAAACCTTGAGCTCTATCTTAGAAATGCCCAGTCCCACTTGCAATAACAAAAACGGAATTGCCATATCTCTTAACCAGTTAAAAGCTGTGAGCAATCCAACAGGTAATTGTTTATACGATACACCGATTACCCCAAGCCCCCAACCAAGGACAATAGCATATAAAAATGGAAGTCTTAGAATATTCTTGAGTTCAAATTTGCCTCTAATTAGAGCAGGTAAAAATGTACTACCAAAGAAAACGTTTACAAAAGAATAAACAACACCAAGTGCTAATGCCTCTTCACCCCAGAGGGCAAGTAGAACTGGATATCCAAGGTATCCAGAATTCACATAGACGTTACCGGTAAAGAATATTTCTCTATCTTCCTTATGAATTCTTGAAAGTCCGAAAGACAATAAAAACATTACAGTAAATCCAATCCCATAGCGTATTAGAATGCTTGTTGATGGTACGTAATCGTTCATAAATGCAAAAGTGACAACGGGTGCCATAAGCCATGTGGCAATCTTATTAAAAATGGAGATGTCATCTTTGAAAATTTTGCCATATATGTACCCTATAAACATCATCACAAACGAAGGTAAAACCGCACTAAATGCTTGCTTAATCATTTGTCGACTCCTTTAATTCAAAAAGTCATAGAGAAACTGAAAGTTACATTAACCGAAAAAAATGGAAAATTGTTGCCAGACAATGGTCTTAGAACTGGCTTTTTGACATTGTCAGAGTCAACAGGAACAATAACAGATGAGTTCCATACATAACCAGCACTAAGCTTTGTACCAACCCTAAATAAATCAGTCAATTTCTTTGAATATTCAAAAGTCGAAATGAATCTAAATTCTTTAACTTCATCTTCAAGTAAGTGGGTACCTGGCAAAAACGATGTTCTATCATTCCAAGGATTTATCGGAGACCTTTCACCAAGAACTACTAACTCAAAGAAAGAATTCAATTCAGGTAATAAATTTGGAGCGAAGCTTAGCAAAAAGGCAAGGTTGTTCTCGCCGTATTTGTATCCAGAATAGAGCATTTCTAATGGCAGAACAAAAATTTTTGAATCTCTTGCGTATGTGAAATCAGTATAGTATGTATATCCATAGTATCTCTGATTTCCGGATTCTGCGGATGGTTGGAAAGTATACTTTGTTGCCCCAGCATGATAAAAACGCAAAGTTCCAAAATCTGTGTGCTGAATTCCCCCGAAACTCCAAGCTATCTTATCAGGATTTTGGTAAGACTCCGGATGTAGGAATCTGTTAACGTTAATATCGTCAACAAGTATTTGAGCATACCAATACTTGCCAGAGTCTGTGTAATCTGCAAAAAAACCCATGATGGAATTCGTCTCTCCAGCTCCCTCAGGATATGGTCGTCCGGCATCATTAACATACTGAATAAAGAACGAAGGTACTGGATTAGCGAAATATTCAAAGTCGAAATTTTTACCGACATAAATAGTTACATCCTGATAACCAAATCTAAAATTCCCCAGCCTTACAGCATAGACTTTGTAATTAGCGCTTCTTAGTTTTTCATATACATCAGATGAGTTTTTTAAGTTAGTTAATTCTATCCATCTTGTAATATAAATGAACTTTCCATCATCGTAAGTCAAATCCAACTGATTCCTTGGTACAGGAAATGACGATATAAAAAGCGAAAATGGGCTATCTACTATATCATCTTGATGCAATTTCCCAAATGTGATCTTTAAAGGACCGTTATTGAATCTTATTCCACTCTCGTTGATAACAAAATAGAAACCGGCATAATAGGAATTGGCAAAAGGGTCGTTAAATACACCATCATTCAAAGCACCTACGGAACCAAGAAACTGAAAAATATCTGATTGGTGAGATATATTAAAACTCAAAGCAAGATTTCCAAAATTGGTTGCAAGGTTGTTATTGTATAGAGAAAAAACACTATCACCAACATTATAAGATATACTCGTTGAAAAATCCAAGGCATACACTAAAATCTGTACGACCAACAAGCCAACTAAAAGAACGAGAGTTATTCTTCTCGCTATTCCTCTCTCTTCCATAGTGTCTTTCCTCCATGAGTAATAAGCTTTATATCTGCTGGAATAAAGACCCCCATATTTATAACTTCGAGTATCAAATCAACTGGAAGAGAGGTTTCAAACCAGAGTTCTTCCACCTTTACTTCTTCCCATCCTTTATCAGCAAACCTCTGAATCACCTTTTCTATAGCCTTTTTGTACTTTTCGTAATCCATTTCGTATTTGCCCATAATGACACCTCCAAAAAACAATTTGCTTTATTCCAACAGTTGATTTTAATTTTACCATCATTCAAAGTATCGTGCAAATTTTTCTTATCTTTGTTTTCAAGTATTTACCATACTCATCATAAGCTAAATCAGTTATGGACACACACATATCATGTCCGTTTGCATGTATTATCTTGTTGTCCCCTATATACATCATCACATGACCTTGCATATATAATAAGTTTCCAGGTTCAGTCTCGTCCGTTGCTTTTAATTCTGATTCCTGGTCTCCGGCGTCTCTTGGTATGTCGATACCTTTTGCTACATCATACAACCTATTTACGAACCCAGAACAGTCAAATCCATATGAAGATGTGCCACCCCACAAGTACGGTACTCCCAAGAACTGTTGTGCTAAATCCACAACATCTTTTAAATCAGATACAGGGTCCTCAACTAAAGAATAGTGCTTTCCATTGGGAAGGAAGAAGTCACTTTCCTTATCAAAGTATAACCTGCTACCAAAAGGCAGTATAAACTGTATTGCACCATATGACTTACAGAATGGTATAGACACCTTTAACATATTTAACTTACTAAAAGCTTCATATTCGTCGGTGGTCAAAAAATGAATTGTATGCTTATTTACGTATCCACAATAATTAATGCGAGCATCGCATATTCGAACATAATCAGATTCTTCAGAATGCTCAATGACTTCTACAATCTCACCAAAGACAAGCTGATGAACTCGTTCACTTCTGAACTTTGGCTCTGAACGAACGTCCGATACGGGATTGACAACAAGTGCAAACATCCGACATCACTCCTATTTTTTCACTTACACACTAATTATAACACATCAAACAATATAGCTTTTAGGATCCAAATTCAAAAGCAGCTAATAAAATCTAAAAATGTAAGAATCCTAAAGATTTCGTAAGAATTAAATTATAAGGCACTTTAAAACGTCTAAAAAGCTTCTTTTTGGTGATATGTTTTCACAATGGTCATTTGGTATAATACGACCGTGAGCGGTAACGTTACCAGATTTATTTTCTTAAGGTAGAAGTACGACTACTTTTTGCTCTTTTTCGTACGGTCGTGGTATTTGAGCTTGTATTTCTGAAGTTTTTAACACGAACAGAAACTAACAACCTATGGGAGGTGTGGGTATGAAGAAGTTTGTTTTGAGGATTGCGGTAGTCATCTTGGTGGTACTTTCTGTGTTATCATTTTCTCAAAAAGCTAAGATAACGATCTGGGCATGGGATCCGAATTTCAACATTGCAATTATGCAGGAAGCGGCAAATAGGTACATGAAGATCAACCCGAATGTGGAATTTGATATTGTAAGTATGGCAAAGGCTGATGTTGAACAAAAACTCAACACAATACTTGCCTCTGGAGTTAAGACTGGACTTCCTGAAATTGTCCTCGTTGAAGATTACAACGCACAGAAATACTTACAATCATATCCAGGTTCTTTTGCTGACCTCACAAAAGAATTTAATTACAAAGAATTTGCAGATTACAAGGTAAAACTCATGACGTTAAACAACAAGGTCTATGGTGTACCATTTGATTCCGGAGTCGCTGGTTTCTTCTACAGAAGAGATTATCTCGAACAAGCTGGATTCAAACCAGCCGACCTTGAGAACATAACATGGGACAGGTTCATTGAAATAGGAAAAGCAGTTAAAGCAAAGACAGGCAAACACATGATAGCCGCTGACCCATACGACGGTGGTTTAATGAGAATACTTCTCCAATCTGCAGGTGCTTGGTATTTTGACAAAGCCGGAAAACCGTATATAGCAAATAACCCTGTTCTTAAGGAAGCAGTAAGATTGTACAAGGAAATTAAAGATTCTGGTATTGCTAAAGAAGTCTCGGGGTGGAATGAATGGGTAGGTGCGTTTAACAAAGGCGATGTAGCTGCAGTCGTCACTGGTGTATGGATAATTGGTTCTATAAAAGCAGAAAAAACTCAAAGCGGTAAATGGGGTGTAGCACCAGTTCCAAGGATGAATATAAAAGAATCTGTTAACGCTTCCAACCTCGGTGGTTCAAGTTGGTATGTACTACAAAACAGTAAAAATAGAAATATTGCAATCGACTTTTTGAAAAAGATATACGCACGCGATTCGGGATTCTACCAGAAAATCCTTGTTGAAAGAGGCGCAGTTGGTACATGGTTACCAGCACAAGGTGGTTCTGCATACAAAGCAAAAGACCCATTCTTTGGTAACCAACAAGTATTCCAACTCTTCTCCGAATGGATAAAGAAGATACCACCAGTTGATTACGGTATTTACACATACGAAGCAGACGCGGCACTAATGGGTGTTATGCCAGATGTCTACAACGGAAAGATATCCATCGATGAGGCATTAAAGAAAGCTGAACAACAATTCTTAAATAGCATTAAGTAATATTGTATCTAAGATCCGGGAAGGTGGATAACCTTCCCGGAATTTTAGAGCCTAACCTTTCTTATTATTTTTCTTATTATTTGAGGAGGAATCTGATATATGCCGAAGACAAAAAAGAAGATTGGAATTGAAAAAGTTTGGAACCGTTGGGGCTGGATATTCATAAGTCTCATGCTTATTGGAGTTGTTATGTTTATATTCTACCCCATTGTTTATTCCCTTTACCTATCTACCTTTTCTACCAGGGGCTTCTTGAAAACGTTCGTTGGATTTGGTAATTATATAAAACTATTGCAAGATAATTACTTCATATTGGCTTTAAAAAATATTCTCATTATTTTGGTTGTTCAAGTTCCAATAATGCTCTTTTTAGCACTTATATTTGCAACACTTTTGAACGACCCGAAGTTGAAATTTAAAGGCATTTACAGAACAGCTCTTTTTTTACCAGCGGTTACTTCTCTTGTTGCCTACACAATACTTTTTAGAATGATGTTCAGCAACGAAGGATTGGTTAACAATTTTCTTATGACACTACGCATTATTAAAGAACCTATTAGATGGCTATTGGATCCATTCTGGGCTAAAGTTACCTTGATTATCGCTTTAACTTGGAGATGGACTGGATATAACATGATGTTCTATTTAGCAGGGCTTCAAAATATACCAATGGAAGTGTATGAAGCAGCTGAAATAGACGGTGCAACAAAAACAGTTCAGTTTTTCAAAATCACAGTGCCACTTTTGAAACCGATAATTCTTTTTACTTCTATAACTTCTACGATAGGTACATTACAACTCTTCGATGAACCGATGAACTTAGCTGCAGGCGTTGTGACTGGTTCAAGTGTTGGACCTGGAAATTCTCTGCTAACACCTTCTGTTTATATATACAATGTTTGTTTTAAATACTCACCAAACTTTGGATACGCTTCTGCGATTTCGTATGTAATAGTTATGATAGCGGCGGTACTTGCGTTTGTACAATTTAAAGTGGCAGGTGAACGTAGATGAGCAAGAAATTAAGATACTTTTTGATATACACGTTTTTAACAATTTCAGCATTCATTTCTGTCTTTCCATTCTTTTGGATGATTGTTGGAAGTACAAATACATCTGTAGAAGTACTCAAGGGAAAGCTTACCTTCGGCAGTCAATTTGTTACCAATTTTAAAAACTTATGGGACAATTACAACCTTGGAAGAGTTCTCTGGAATTCTGTAAAAATTTCGATTTTCGTTGTTATCTTGTCGATAATAGTCTCATCTATGGCAGGGTATGGTTTCGAAATGTACAGTTCCAAGGGAAAGAATCGTGTGTATTCAGCATTCCTGCTCACGATGATGATTCCTTTTGCCGCTTTAATGGTTCCACTCTTCCGGCTTATGAATTTCTTCAATCTCATTGATTCACACTGGGGAGTTATATTACCGATGATTCCATCTGTTTTTCTTGTTTTCTTTTTCAGGCAAAACTTCAGCCAGTACCCAAAAGAGATTATTATGGCTGCACGTGTTGATGGCGCAAATGAACTTCAGATATTCTTTTCAATAGTTCTTCCGTCAATGAAGTCTGCTTATGCCGCTGCCGCAATATACGCATTTATGACAAGTTGGAATGCTTATCTGTGGCCATTGGTCATAATTCAAAGCGAACAGAATAAAACGCTTGTGCTTATGATTTCAAACCTTGCTTCTGGGTATACCCCAGATTTTGGAACTGTCATGATGGCTGTTGTTATAGCTACTTTACCTATGCTCATTGTTTTCTTCTCACTGCAACGGTATTTTGTTCAGGGTGTGCTTGGCTCAGTAAAACAATAACCTGCACAAAAAGATTCCTCTTATTTGTAGATGGGAGTCCAACTCCCATCTTTTTTTATTTACTATTTGTGAGAATAATAATTCAAGTGCTACTGTGTTATAATACTTAATACCAAAACATGCAATAAAGGTGTGGTGATGTATTTTGAGCGAAAAGAAGTTGCAAAAGAAAATCCTCGATATTGTTCAATTAATTGTTTGGACAAAGGGCATACTTTTTCTGTTTTCACTATTACTTGCTTTTAGCAATTTTCTATTCTTTTTTATTATATTAATTATCGCTAATATCCCACTAATTAGGAAATCAATATTTGGAAGGCTTGCCCTCGATACAAAAGAGTTGAGAAAGTCAAATATACTAAGCTTTCACGAAAGTTTTGAATACACTCCCGGACTGTTTCTTGACATTTTTTATCCCCCCTTTCTAAAATCTTCTGATGAATTGAAGCAGTTGAAAGGAATTGTACTGTTCACACATGGCGGTGGATGGATAAGTGGATACAGAAGACAACCAAATAACGTTTCTTGGTACCGTTATTTGGTTAGCAAAGGTTTTATAGTTGCAACCATTGACTATGAAAGGGGATACAAGGCTGGTATAGAAAAGCTTATAAGTGAATTAATAGTCGCCTTGAGTTTTCTTAAAGGTCACTTATCATCGAAATTTGGATTGGAGAAAAAAATCTCACTAATGGGTTTATCCGCAGGAGGTCATTTGGCGCTTCTTGCCGCTTCAAGAATCCCCGAAGAAATTGAAAGCGTTGTTGCATACTATTCTCCATGTGACTTGCTTGATATATGGCGCTCTACTTCTCTTTTTGCAAGATTTTCAGCAACTACAACTTTAAAAAGGCTTCCACAAAGGGATAGGAGCATATATGAAAACTACTCTCCAATAAACAACGTCGATAAGAATTTCCCACGTGCTTTGTTAGTTCACGGATTGAGAGATTCCGTTGTACCATACGTTTCTTCGGTTAAGATGTTCAAAAGATTTAAGGAACTCCATATCCCTGCAAAATTACTATTACACCCAAGAGGAGAACACGGTTTTGAATTCGTCTTGAGAGATAGCAAGACTATTGATATAATCGAAAAAACGGCAAAATTCTTGGGGGGAGAATTATGGTAAGTTTCGAATACTCTGGGAAGATTGAAGATTTTACACAAGGATATATAATGAAATCAAAAAGATTTCGAGGCTTATATACAAGATTTCACACGCTGTATCCTAATCCTGAAAAGGGAACGGAAACCGTTGAGTATTACTTGTTCGACCCAAAGGAAGAACCTGTTGGTATTTTATTTATTCTCCACGGTCTTGGAACATCTAATATCCCATTCCTGCTCTGGATGGCAACACACCTTGCCAATGCAAATGTCAGGGTTGTGATGCCAATTTTACCTGGAAATTTTACAAGAGTTGCACACGGTTCTGTCAGTGGAAAGGATTTCTTTGATGCAGATGTTGAAAAGGCAACAAAGTTTTGGGAACAATCGGTAGTAGATGTTCTGTCCGTAGTTGATCATATAAAATCGCAGAACCTATGGGTAGAGAACTCGCATCTATTTGGCTTTTGTCTTGGCGGAATGGTTTCTGTGATGCTCAACGCTGTAAGGGACGATTTTAAAAAGACAATTCTCATGACTGTTGGTGGAGAAATGGCCACTCTTATGTGGCATTCACCAACACTTGCGTATTTTAGAAGAAGTATAGAAAAACTTCAATCAAATGAAAAGACAAAAGGAAAGATAAAACACTTCATAGATGACCAAAAGAAGATAAAAGAGATTTTCAAAGAGCAGCTCCAAACTTTAAAACACTTCAAATCAGTTGAGGAAATGCAAACAAGTGAAATTCATCCATATTTAAAACTTGACCCAATTGCATATGCACAATTCGTCGATAAAAAGAAAATTATTTTTGTTGAAGCACTTTTCGATAAAGCCTTACCATTGAGAAGTAGAAAACTTTTGTGGGAAGCATTAGGAAGACCCAAACGATACATTATACCAAGCGGGCACGTTACATGGCTACCGTTTGGATTTATCGTTGGTCGCTTCATTTTGCAAAACATGGGAATCAGGGAATTTAAAAAACAAATGGAGTTATTGAAGAAGATAGAGGTCGAGGAGAAAAAATAGGAGAAATCAAAAACCAGGCCAACCGAAATCAAATACTGCGCCAAAAGGCAATTCTTGACCGTTCTTTACGACACGGAATTCTACGGATATATACTTATCAAATTTGGAGTGCATAACTGTTTTTGAATTAACGACGTAGTTTATAGTCTTCTCAGCTTCTGCAAAGTCTAATTTTAAATAATTTCCATTAACAACTAACGTGCTTGGTCTCGGCTGCGGTATCATTGCTGAAGGCTCGGGCTGAATACTGTCCCAATAGCCACCGTTATCTGTAAGAAACTTTGCCCAAATATTTGCTGCGGACATAACAACAATGCGGCTCATAGCAGTATCAAGGGATGATTCCACCCTTGAACTAATATCCAAAACTTCTTTCATAACACCTGCTATCATTAGTGCGGCAACAGAAGACAACGTTAATAACAGCAGTGCAATTGAGATACTGATAATTCCTCTCCTCATTGTTGTAAATCCCCACCTTTTTATTTCATACCTTGCGGAAAAACTATAAATTTCGTTTTTTCAATTTCACCGGTGCTACCAACCACATCTGACCACGGCATCTTCCATTTTACTTTTAATTCCATCCCTATAATATCATCCTTTATAGCCCGTATCTCTGAACTATTTTTGTAGGTATTCCAATCTGACCGATTATCAAATCTTACTTTATTAGTAACAACACCTTGGTCATACACTAAATAGGCTTCTACGGATTCCACATTTTCCAGAAGTGTTACGCTGAATTGATTTTGCGTCAAATCAAGCGCAGGCATGAATCTTGTCATAACAAACCTCTTTTCGGAAGCTCTGTATTCAATTCTTACTTGTCTAAATGAACGGGTAACGTAACCATTGTTAAAAGCGGCGTTTTTGAATCGAGCTATTGGATAGACAAATAAATCACCTTTCCATACATTAGAATAACCTTCTGGTAACAAGTCAAGCTCAATTGTTTGAACTGCTAAGTTAATTTCTTTTAAGACAAATTTATCTGTTGTCGTAACATTGCCTCCATTAAATATTTGTCCATTTAAATAATATTTCAATTTCGCATATCTTGACTTGTAACTATCACTCGATGGAGAAAGTGCAGAGGTTATTATTGCCCAGCCAGCAGGTCCAAGGTAGCCACTTTGCAATGGTGAATAAGTACCATCATTGTTTCTTTTTAATGTTATAGGATAAGTAATAACATAAGTCACGTAAATTATGAACCCATCGTTTGTTTTTTCAATGTCAATGCTACTATTAAGCCAAAGTCGGTTAGTTATGTCAGAATAAGTTGTTCCGGGTCTAATATAACTTCCAGCGTTTCCCGGACTAAACGTTGGTCTTAGAAGAGCAAGATTACTATCACTTTGATTTACGAACAAATTTGAACCACTACCAGCCCATTTCAATTCTCCTTCTATGACGTCGAAAAGAAAGTTGACATAGCTATTCGCATACAATGAGTACAAAGTGGATTTAGAAATTCTGTAAGACCTTAAAGTCATATCCATAACCAAAACAAGTATGGCAAAGAATATCGAAATCACTATTAAACTTATCAAAACCTCTACTAATGTGTACCCAAGTCGCTTCTTCATATCTTTCATATCTTTTCCTCCGCGTACTTACAAAATAAATTACCTTCACGCATTGCATTATTTCTCAATAATCTTCGGATAGGATTTATTAATCTCAATCTGGACACTTTTATCTCCATACGAAAATTCAAATGTACAATTTGAGTAAGTTAAATCAAATATAAAATCTGAAATGTGTTTTGTAAAAATTCCATCAATCGTGTACAAATCTTGTATTGAAGTTACCTGTGCACCATTGAACTTAAAAATTACTCCTTCATATTCTTTGTCTTTAAATTCAAATGAAGATATGTATTTTCCATCATCTGGAAGATGATTAAAATCGTTATCAATAAAAGCAAAAAATGCCTTATTATCATACTTTATGCAAACAACAGAGTTGCTATTAAATCCCTCCCTGCGAGCATCAGAGAGCAAAAAGAAAAGTTTTTGAGAAAGCGAGGTCAATTTAGCTTCTGCGGGAAGATTGCGAGCAAGCCTGTAGAACACGGGTGTAGAGATACCTATAATCGTAGCTATGATAACCATGGCAATAAGCACTTCAATAAATGTGTATCCACATCTTAAAGTTTTTGTCATTGCTTGGGCACCACCCTCGTTTCAACGTACCGACCCTTAGAATCAGATACTCTTACTACGACAACTCCAATACCTGATAAGCCTGAAGTATTTACTGTTACAGCTTCTCCGTCTGGTGAAAGTATAAAGTTGTTAGAAAAATTCTCTGTTTTTTTCGTAATTCTTAAGGTAAATTTCTTACCATGGTATGTTATCTCTTCAGTTCTATCATAAATTTGGAAAATGTTCATTGTAAGTAGTTTCTCACATTCGTTGAGAAGCACATCAGATAATTCAACAAGGGCTTGGTTTTCGTATGATTTTCTAAGTAAATTGTACGAACTCACCGTCGCAATACCAACGGAGAACATTATGATAATGAGTGCAACTAAGGCTTCAACAAGCAGCGAACCCTTCCTCACAATATCACCTCTTAGAAGGTTGCAAAATAATTAAATAGTCTTAAAAGATTTCAATGTCCATTAATATTCACTCTTTAACCACCTGAATCCTTTAATCTCAACACTTGCTGGTTTTGTCCAGATTCTATAAATGATATTCTGTAAATGCGGAGCTGAGTTTTCATCTTTTGGATAAAGAACTATTAAAATTTGCGGATCTGGTGAAGGTGTTGGAAGTACAATATGCGCTTTAAAAGACCCTGACAAAGGAACAGGTTTTGGTTCCATCGGCAATTCCTGACCAGTTACAGGGTCTTTCTTCTTTGGATCTGTTGCAAGCGGAAAGTTCTTTGGATCTATTAATGTTGGATCCTTGATTGCGCTTTTTGCATATCTTATCTCAAATGTTCCAGAACCGATGTTAGAAAACCAAACCTCTACCTCTATTCTTTCGACAAAATATTGTTGTAAAACGCTTCTCGGAATTCCCTTTCTTATACTTCCGTCAGGCATTTTATAGTTTACTACGTTTGTTAGATAATCACTCAGAAGAACCCCCGGATTCGTAACATACTTTTGCACTGTCTTCGTTAATACCTTATAAAAATTCCCCGAGTGGTTTCCATCCGCTGCAACGAAATCTGGTATACCATCATTATCAAGGTCACCAATTGCTCCGGCATCAAAATCGTAGGGAGGCTTGTTTTCAGATGAGTAGCTACCTTTAACAAGCTCAAGACTCGTAAACTTTGGCTTCCCGGTCGTATCACGTGTCGAACCTCTGAATAGATATATAGAGCCTCCAAAGCTCTTTCCTTGTCTCCACGCATCAGTTCCAACAAATATGTCTGGTTTACCATCTCTATCCAAGTCGGTTATCTTAATTATCGTAGGTGCAAAGGAAGGCAAGTAACTTGGGCTCTTTGAGTTTGGGATAGAACTATCTACGCTTGCTTCTGTACCAAGATTGCCATCTGTTCTAACTATAGCAACCTTTTTTGCAGGATTGTATTTAATCTCATTATTCACAAGTTCACCATAATATATGAATATACCTCTTTTATCGGTATTCCCGGCAACTATATCTGGAATACCATCGCCATTTAAATCAGCAATATCCATAACAGCTCCACCGTTGAAAGCGGTTGTACCTATGTCTGGATCAGAGAAGAGAAGGGTTATCTGGGAAGCATTGAAAAACCTATTGTTACCACCAGCAGGATTATTTCTCCAAAACCATACTCTACCACTCATATCAGCATAGATTATATCTTTGTAACCATCTTTATCAAAATCATAACTTGACATAGCACTGACTGTCCACATTGTCAGAAATCTTAAATCTTTATAGTTAATCAACCATGTTATGGAAATATCGCGGTTTTTATCGGTTATATTGGGTTTTGGAGATACTACGTCATTTATAAAAGCACCATAATAACTCGCATTGTACAGAAACAAATCAAGTTTACCGTCGTTATTGAAGTCATCGATTACCATTGTGCCATCACCGGGTATCCACCTGTAACGTGAGTTACCTATAACATACGAAGTTCTATCTTCGAAATCAAGAATGTTACTTTCTTTCATTTTGTTCCGTTTCACAACAAGATTACCACCGTAGGTCACGGCGATTATATCCGAATAGCCATTCTTATCGAAATCAACTGCATGCGTCTGCGAAACGTCTCTAAAAGGACCTGCACCAGGATCTGATTCGACTGTTTGAATTTTGTAAACATTGACCGCTACTATATTGTTGTTAACAACCCGAACAGAGATATTCCTGGCATAAACACACCCAAATGCACTTTCAGGTTTTGATTGGTCATAGTTCCCAAAAGGCAATTTGTCCGAGGTAAAGCTCGGATTACTCCAGTTGATACTTGATGAACCAGCTCCGTATGTAACTAAACACACTGTGAAAAGTAATATAAAAACTTTTATGATAAGCTTTCTGTTTTTCACAAAAACCACCTCTTTAGTTTTAGAAAAATTCCCCCGCTTAATACAAAACAAGCCGGGGAATTGCAATATTCTACATCATCTCTCTATTGCTTAAAATCACAATCGCTTACTCTTTCAACCAAGCATAAATCAGTTTCGTATAGATGCGTATGTACCTTTTGAATGATTCCAAAGACCAGCACTCATCAGGCTGGTGCATGTGTGTATCTTCTCCCGGGAAAACCGCACCGTAAGCAACTCCGTAAGGAACACTTCTTGCGTAAGTTCCACCACCGATTGAAATCGGTTCTGTTAAGTCTCCAGTCTCTTCTCGATATATATTCAGTAAAAGTCTCATAAAATCGCTATCTTTCGATACATACAACGGTTTACTGTAGCTCATTCGCTCAACTTCAAAACCTTTCATAGCTTCTTTTATCTGGGATGTTATCATATCTACGTTGAAGAATATTGGGTGTCTGATATTAATTACCGCAGTTAATATATCATTCTCTAATTTTAAAACTCCCAGGTTGCACGTAAGTTTTCTGCTGACATCATCTTGTCCAGAAATACCAAGACCTACTCCGTAGTATTCCTTTCCCAATCGTTCGTACAATGTTTTTATTGCTTCATTTTCAGGTCCAAAGTCGATTCTTGAAAGTAATTCAAGCATACCGGCTGCTGCATTAATTCCTGCTTCTGGGTGTGCACCGTGTGCAGATTTTCCAAATGATTTAATTGTAATTTTGTTGCCATCAATCTTGCATTCGTATTTACACTCTCCTATATAATTAGACACTAAGTATGCAATTTCGTTCAATTTATCGGACTCTACAATCGCAATACATTCTTCAGGTACAACATTTGCTGCCGTTCCCGCTTTCAATTCAACCAATTTTGTTGAATACTCTCTTGAAACCTTCTTGCTTATTGAGTATGTAACTATACCTTTTTCTGCAAAAACAGCTGGAAAGTCCCCATCTGGTGTTACAGCAGCATCTGGATATGGTTCCTTTGTAAAGTAATATTTCAAACATTGTGAACCGTTTTCTTCGTTTGTACCAAATATAACACGTACCCTATTTTTTGGTTTATCGACCAACTCAGAGGCAATCTTTAATGCAAAAAGTGCGCCAATGCTCGGGCCTTTATCATCAGAAACACCTCTACCGTACATCTTTCCATCTCTAATAACAAATTCAAATGGATCATTCGTCCATCTTTCTCTATCACCTTCGGGCACAACATCAAGATGTCCAAGAATAGCGTAAAGTTTTCCGCCTTCGCCATATTCGACATGACCTGCATAATTATCAACATTAACACCCGTGAATCCTAATTCCTCAGCTATCTTTAAAGTCTCTTCGAGTGCTTTCGCTGGACCTTCGCCAAAAGGCATACCGTCTTTTGGTTCTCCCATAACAGAGTTTATAGCAATAACCCTACCAATTGCGTTTAAAATTTTCTCAAAGTATTGGTCAACTTTCTCGTTGATAAGCTTGTTAATATCTTCGTGCATATCAATTCCCCCTTTTTCTATTTTAACTCATAGTATATTTTATCACACCTCACAGAGAACTATAACCCTCTGTCTTTTGTCGATTTTCTCAAAATAAGCTCAACTGGGAGAATTACCTGAGAAATCGAACCGTATTCGATAGTTTTTACCAAACTTTTAAATGCCTCAGTACCTAATTTAATCTTATCTGTTCTGATTGTAGTTAATGGTGGCTCTATAAGCTCTGAAAAATCGATGTCATCGAAACCAATCACAGATACATCATCTGGAATTTTATAACCATAGTCCTTAAGGATTTTAATAACTGCAAAAGCATAGACATCATTATAGCATATGACAGAATCGTATCGAAATTTATTTTTCTTCTTTTTCAGTAATGCTTGAAAAGTTTCATACGCGTTCTCAAAACCTTCCTTAGAATATATAACATCAAGTGATGCTTCTTTTGAAAAAGTTTTTAGCGCTTTTCTAATGCCCTCTTCTCTTACTCTGGCTGCATATTTATATCTGACAGCGTTGAGGAATAATATCTCTCTGTGACCGGTTTCAAGAAGATGTTTTGCAGCTAAGTATCCACCGTACTCATCATCACTACATACATAATTAGTGGGTATGTTTTCCAATTTCGCACCAACAATAACATTTGGTATTTTGTTCTTAACAAGGTCGACTATATCATCAGTACGAGATTGAACTGCGGTTATTATCAACCCCTCGACTCTTCTTTGAATAAGAGTATTTATTGCGTTCTGTTCATTTTCGTAATTCCTATCTGTATTCATCAAAATAATTGTATAACCATAACCTCTTGCCTCAAGTTCAATACCTTTTATAACATCAGCATAGAAAGGATTTGAATTGTCAACAACGACAACACCAATAAGATGTGTCTTGCGTGTACGTAGCGCACTCGCAGTACAATTCCGTGAGTAGCCTAACTCAGCGGCAATATTTAATATCTTCTCTCTTGTTTCCTTCTTAACATATCCACGCCCGCTGAGTGCACGTGAAACTGTATTTATAGAAAATCCAGAAGCATTTGCAACATCTTTGATTGTTGCAAAATTCTTTCTCTTTACCATTATTTAAAATTTTCCTCCTCTATTTTTCGGACTTCATTATATGCATTTTTGAGAAATTCTTGCCTCCATTCCGGAAAACCTTCAGTAAAAGAAGATTCAAGCCACTTATCCACAATATCACATGCCTGTTCAGGTGCAATAACCCATCCACCCATCGTCAAAACATTCGCATTGTTTACTATCTTTGCCATCTTTCCTGTATAACTACCTTCCACAGCAACCGCGTATATCCCTTTGAATTTATTTGCAACTATCGACATGCCAGCTCCGGTTCCGCAGATCAATATTCCGCGTTCGTATTCACCAGATTGTATCTTCTTTGCAACTCTGGGTGCAACTACATAAAAGGGAAACCAATTTTCTAAATCTTGTGTTCCTACGTCTTCAACCTCATAGCCTTTTTCTTGTAAGTATTTCTTTACCGCTTCTTTTAGTAGAAATCCAGATTTATCAGAACCAATCACTATCTTTTTCTCGGGCATATGCACTCCTCCTCCACTGTTTTTTCAAATCATCTTGTAATTTTGATAGTAATCTTTATATGGTACTTTTTTGACTGGAGAAATTTCAAGCCAATTCATAAACTCTATAACTTCGTTATCCCATACTCCTTTTATAACAGGAAAGTGGTGCTCTAACTTTCGAACGAGTAATGTATTTATTAAATCTAAGGCATTTATCTCCTCGCCAAAATATCTGATTTTACCAAGCCAACCTCTGCTACCATCGTAGTCGGGCTTATTTTCATCTGCTATGAACTCTCCTGTAAGTACAAAATACTCCGATAGATTATTCCCAATCCTTGCAATAGTTGCAGGCATCTGAGCAAATTCCATGCTTGAAACAGGAGCCATTTCAAGCCAACCTCTATCTTCTGTATAAGGACCTGGGTTGAAGTGTCTTTCAAGTACGGGATTATTCTTTGCATAATACCTACTTCCTATACCGCAATGCCACAAGAAAATGCTATTGTCTGACGTATCAAAACTTGATAAATCCATCAAGATAGCTGGATAATCGGCTATGTGTTCGAGCATCTTCATACTGAGAAGACTAACTATATCTCCCTCACAAACAGTTGTCTTGCCTTCGTCGGATAGATAAGCATACGAACTACATGGTACCATTCCAAGTTCAGCTCTAAACCTTGGCCAGCAACTAATTGCCAAACCGTCGTAGTTACCTTTTTCCGAAAGCTCTCTCACTGTACTTACAAGCCTTGCCATTTTAGAAAGAAAACCTTCTGCAAATGCGTCGGTAACTCGATATTTTTCCCTTATTTCCTTTTCAATTAAACTAACTTTCCCTTCATCCTGTTCAAAGAACATCTTCTTCAAATCCCCAAACTCTATTTCATCTACAGAGACTTTGAATTTAGACATAAGTAACCTGGGGTCATAGAACAAGTTATCAAATCCCGGTGCTCGTCCTCCAACCAGTGCGTAATTTGAACCTTTGATATTCTTTATACTCCTAAGTGCTCTGATTGTAACTTCAAATCTTCTTCTAAATAGCTCATCTTCTGGAAATCCATAAAACCATTTTGCGTCTCTTTCTAAGTAAGGCATGTATCTGTCAAGAATGCTCATGTTAAGATTCATGTTACAGAAAGAATTAAGTGGTAGTGGTCCCGATTTAGTAGTTTCAGGTACAGCCCATAACCCAAGATAAGACTTAGTCTGACCGAGAGTTTGAATAAGATATCCGGAGGAGAAAGAAGTAGACTGAACTAATAGTAGGTCTACATTCTCATCTTCCATTTGATTTAATGCTTCCTGTGCATCTTTCTTGGTAACCACAAAATCATTTCGCCACAAAAAATCAAAGTTAAGCTCTTCCGATAGTTTTTTAAGCCCTTCAATACTTCTTTCATAAACTTCTTTCTTGTTTCCCCTGTAATTCAATTGAATCAAACCAACAAGTCCAACTTTTAATTTCTTCTTCATTTGGCTCATTTTTCATCACCAACTTTCTCAAATAAATCTTTCCATTGCGAATTTGCTCGATAAAATACAGGTGGATAACCTATTGGTGCTTCGATTTCATAATAACCTGTACCGTATTTCTTACCACTCCAAAGGTGTATCCATTCATCATCAGGTAGGAATACTCGTTTTGTAGTCTGTCCGCTCTCAATAACTGGTGCCACCAACAAATCCTCTCCAAAGAGGTACTGGTATTTCAATTCCTCTGTGTTCTCTATTTTGTATTTCAAATTAAGTGGCATTATTATTGGGGTTCCTTCAAAAGCATAGCTCTCAACAAGGTTCTTTATATATTCTTTCATGCTCGCGTGGATTCTACTCATTCTTGCAAAATGTAGCAGTGTTTCTTCATCTGAATCGAATTGCCAATTCTCATCTGGCCAGTTCCCTTCATGTGTTCTCATAACCGGTGTGAATGTAGCCTGCTCTGCCCATCTCATGAATAATTCTTTTGTTCGCTTGGTAACAACTATATCAGGGACATTTTTCGCCAAAGTTGTGTACCCTCCGATGTCGGAATGAGTTAATCCAATCCCAGACATTGTCATTGAAAGTGCAGCAACTATCACTGATGGCAATCCATCATCCTTAGACCAATTAACGAGTTGGTCACCGTGCCAAAAGAGTGTTGAATATTTTGAACTATATAAATTACCTGCTCTCATGAAAAATACCACTTCTCCATTCATTCCAGCTTCACTAACAGCTTCTGCATTTATCTTTGCCCAGTCAACAGGATAGCAATTGTGATAAATTTCAGCGGGGGTCCCATCATACAAGACTGCATCGATAGGCAAATATTCACCAAAGTCTGCCATCCAACCCGAAAGACCTATACCTATCATATTTGACTTGATTACTCCCTTTATCCATTCCCTTGCCTCTGGATTTGTGAAATCAACAAGAGCGGCTGGAAATGTTGTAACAACAACATGGTACTCTTCACCATTTGGTTTCTTGACAAGATATCCTTTTTCGGAAGCCTCTTTATAAAGTGAACCTTCAAGTGCTAAGAATGTATTTATGTAACCGAGTGTTCTAATGCCTTTTTCTTTTAAATGTGATATCATTTCTGGAAGGTCCGGATACATATTACCATCGTAAATCCAGTTCCACATCAATTGCTTTCCAAAAGTTGTAATTCTTTTACCTTCCCAATCTTGTATCCACAATCCTGTTATCTTTAGCCCCTTATTTAACGCATTTTCAATTTTTGGAAGGACAACATCTCTTCCTCCTTGCAATCCAAGAATTACGCCATCGTACATCCAATCAGGTAGTGGATTTGGTAAGCCTATCTTCTTAGACATCTTCACGGTGGTATCAAATAGATCATTCCCAACACCAAGTTCTATGGATTTGGGCACATCGTGTATCTCTAACTCGTGGAATTTTTCGTGGGAAAAATCAAACTCTGCATAAGCATAGCTATTTACAATAGTGTAGTAAAATTTATTCGAGATAAATGTGGGTTGTGGAAAATACGTAGTGTACCAGTCACCACCAGCGTCGTCCTTAAAATTAGCAAAATGGGTTATGATGTCCCTTTTATTTCTCCCAACGCCTTGCTCAGAAACCCACAGTGGAACTCTCTTTCCTCGAAGATTCAAATACGAAAATTGTTCGCCACAACCGTATATTTCTTCATTTTCCGTTGCTGGAATGTAAATCCAAAAACGGTTCAGACCTTCTGAAAATCTTTGTATTTCGATTGTCAAATTATCTTCTTTAAGATGGAAAATGCAAGTTAACTCCTCACCACTATCGGCATAGAAGAGAATTTCATAATTTTTATCTTTATCAGAGAGAATCTTAAAATGTTTAAGCGGTATCTTTGCTTTGTAATACTTTGATATATTAAAATTACCATGCGACATTTCGTATTTGTTTTTTCCATAACCTACCGCAATCAACGGTGATTCTTCTGTATGTACAAGCAAAAAATTATACATTTTAACTTTCAGTGACTTGTCGGTAATCTCTACCATCGTTTCTCACCTCTAAAACTCTGTCATTTCAAAAGCCTTTTAGCTGATTCATATATATCTTTTGCCGTCATTTTGTATTTTTCTAACAAAAAGTCCGTCAAGCCAACCTCTCCAAAGTGGTCTCGAACACCAATTCTTGCAACTGGTACTGGGTAGTTTTCTGATACCACTTCACAAACCGCACTTCCCCAGCCGTTAAGTATACTATGGTTCTCTGCAACAACAATTCTTCCGGTTTCTTTTGCAGCCTTGATTATTGTCTCTTCATCAACAGGCTTAAGTGTGTGCATATTCAACAATCTGACACTTATTCCCTCATCTTCAAGCATATTTGTTGCAATCATAGCCTGACCAACCATTAAACCAGAAGCAATTATCGTTATATCTTTACCGTCCTTCATAGTGTAAATCTTTCCTATCTCAAATTTTTCACCACCATTGAAGAATACATCTTTTCTTCTTCTATACATTCTCGTGTAGACAGGTTTTTCGTGATATATGATTTCTTTGAACATTGTAGAGAACTGAATTGCGTCAGCTGGCTCAACTATAACCATATTTGGAAGGTTCCTCATAATACCCGCATCTTCAAAACTCATGTGTGTTCCACCATTAAGCTCTGCTGTAACACCAGGGTCTGTTCCCATTATCTTAACCGGCAATCCTGCGTACGCTATTGAAATTGTAATTTGGTCGAATGCTCGCCTTGTGGCAAATGGCGTAAAGCTATGTGCAATAGGTATTAAACCCATATTTGCAAGTCCAGCAGAGATTCCCATCATATTAGCCTCTGCAACCCCAACATCTATAAATCTATCCGGAAACTTTTCTTTGAATTTCAGTGTACTATCAGACCTTGCTAAATCTGCATTCAATACAACTATTCTGCTGTCTTCCTCGGCAAGATTTAGTAGCAATTCGCCGTATATTTCTCTTAGTTCTCTATCGCTCTGCGCTGGCATTGGCAATTTGTTGGTCATTTTAACTCAACTCCTTCAATTTCTTTCTTTAAGGTATCAATAGCTATCTTAAGTTCTTCTGGCTTAATTGGCATATTGTGAGACGTCACCTTCCCCTCAGAGAAGAACGCACCCTTACCTTTGATTGTGTGCAATATTAACATAGTTGGTTTGTCTTGCTGAGCAAAACCTTCCTGAATCGCCTTGTAAATCTCTTCAACATTATGTCCATCAACTTCTATAGTATGCCAATTAAATGCCCGCCATTTATCTGCAAGTGGTTCAAGATTATTTACTTCGTGCACGTAACCATCGATTTGCATTTTGTTGTAATCAGTAAATGCTATTAAATTATTAAGTTTATTGTGCGCTGCAAACATCGCAGCTTCCCAGATTTGCCCCTCTTGTGATTCGCCATCTCCTATAAGTGCATATACTCTTACATCAGATTTCTTTATCTTTTCGGCAAGTGCCATACCAACTGCCGCAGATAGTCCCTGACCAAGAGAACCAGCTGTCATATCTACACCCGGGGTTTTCAACCTATCGCAATGACTTGGTAGATTCGTATTTGGTTTGTTCAATGTATATATCCACTCATACGGAAAGTATCCAAGGTCTGCAAGTACCGAGTATAGAGCTGGGCCAGCGTGCCCTTTAGAGAGAACAAATCTATCTCTCCCTTCCCACTTAGGGTTCTTCGGGTCAATTCGCATTACTTTATAGTAAAGTACCGAAAGTACTTCGGCTATAGATAGTGAACCTCCGATATGACCAACACCCAAATGACCAATCATTTCCAAAGTAATGATTCTAATATGAGTTGACTTTCGTTTTAAAAACCTAATCTCTTCTTGTGTCAATTCCGGCAAAGTATTCAAAGTAATCCCTCCTCATCTATACTCAATAAATCTTTCTAAGAATCTCTAAGACATCATCGTACTGTGGCTTGCCTGGTGTTAAATCGATAATTCTTGCTTCCATCGAAATTTTTGCAATTTTTTCAAGTTCATCTTCCTGAACACCATAGTCTCTAAGCCGTAGTGAAAAACCGACGTACTCTATAAATTCTTCTATTCTTACCGCAAGTTCATTTACATCATTGAAATTCAGATACCTTACAAGTTCATCGATCTTTTCTGGTATGTGTTTGTATGTCCATCTGATTAAGTTTGGTAAAGTTAGTGCGCACGCAAGACCATGTTCAACGTTATAAAAGCTTGTAATAGGAAAGCTTATAGCATGAGCAGCTGTTGTTCTCGTCTGACTAAATGCAATACCCGCAATAGTTGCAGCAATCGCCATCTCATCCCTTGCCCATTCTTCTCCATCTATTGTTGCTCTAAAGCTTTCAAAAATCATCTTTGTTGCCCTAAGTGCCAGTCCTTCTGTATATGGCTGAGTACTTGATGCCCAATAGCTTTCAATAGCATGTGTAAGCGCATCAAGTCCTGTTGTTGCTGCAACTCTTTTTGGCATTGAATAAGTTAATACCGGATCCACGAGTGCGAAATCTGCCCAAAACATTGGACTTGTCATTGGCTTTTTTATTCCGCTCAAAGTATATACTCCAACATTCGTTACTTCGCTACCAGTACCGGAAGTAGTTGGAATCAACATAAGTGGCAGACGTTTTTCAAATCTTTTCTCTCCCTCCAAGTACTCACTTAGTCTACCTCCATTTAAAATTAGTGCACTTACAGCTTTGGCTGTATCGAGTGTGCTACCTCCACCTATGCCAATTACTCCATCAAATTCGGATTCCTTTTTTGTGTATTCATTTACAATATCAATTATCTCGTCTACCATTTCACAAGGCGGATTTGGCAAAATCTTATCGAAGACAAAAACACTCTCATAACGACTCATTGCACTTTTGAAGTAATCGCTCGTGCTAACGTAAGGGTCGCATATCACAAGTACGTTTGACAACCCAAAGATTTCTTTTGACTTTTCAAACTCTCCCTTACCGTATACAACTCTAACTGGATTGTAAAGTTCAAATCTGTTAATACTGTACATATTAATCACCTCTGCTTTTTGCTACTAAGAAATTGATTACTAATTGTCAGTAAGAAAGCACCAAATAGTATTATAAGTACACCTGTTAATTGTCTTGCATTAACGCTTTCACCAAGAAAAGACATAACAAGTAAAACATATACTGGCATGAATAACAGTGAGGTTCTCACAAGCCATACTGGGAAAATTCTCAGATTTTTGTAATAAACAACGTATATCAGATATTGACAAACACTACCAACAATCAATCCCGTAGTTGCTATGTTAATGCCAATCGACTGTGAATTACTAATCAGCTCCAATTTGAGTGAATTTATCGAAAATAGTGAGAAGAAAACCAATGTGAACAAGTTATTGTAAAAAGCAATCACAAAATCAGTCCCCGGGTTTTTTTCATCTTCCTGAACGCTTCTTATAACAAACGCATTGAGACTGATGAAAAATGCACTCATTAGGAAAAACACATCACCATAACCAAATTTCAGTAAATTCTCACTACCAGAAACAAGAGCAACACCTAAGAGCATAAGTATCATTGAGACAATGTCGATAATGCCCGGAACCTGACCTAAGAATGCAGATATGAGAGTTGAAAAGAGTACATCTGTTCTAAGTAATACGGCTCCTTTTGAAGCTGTTGAGTATTTAAACCCAAGAAATGCTGTGATATCAAGTCCAAAACCAAGCAAACCTATTAAAACAAGTCTCACGAAAATGTGTTTTACTCTGAGCAGTTCCGAATTCCTCTTATTTATTGCACCCAAGAAAAGCATTAAGAACAATACAAAAGTTCGAATAAATACGCCGTTGAAGACAACACCAAAGACACTCAAAGCGAACTTATTGGATATGTAGTAGCTACCCCATATAACTACAAGAGCCAGAAGGTTGAATATCTTGATAACTCACACTCTCCTTTATGTTTTTTCTCACAAGCTATATATTAGATAAGCTCTTTTTCAAGCGTCCTTAAAGTATTTTCATCTACTCTCAGACCTTGTCTTCTGTCTTCGAGTATCTTAATAAGTTTTTTGTGCGTATCTGGTTTCAGTGGATACTTGATAGCTGAAAAAACACCAACTAACAATAAAATAATCGGTCCGGCTAAAACAATAAGTCTGATTGCTAATATAACACTTGAAGGCTGTTGCGGTATCTCATTACCAACTGGGTTTATGTATCCCACTGCTCCAAGTATTAAAAGAATAATAGCTTGAACAAGCGCCGATGCAACTTTTCTTAAAAATGTTGCCATTGAAGATATGTTCCCTTCCCTTCTCTCTCCACACTTCAATTCGGCAACATCGGTAACATCGCCGAGAATAGTGTGTGGCATTACTGCAACTGCGGAAACACCAGCACCAATTAATGCGGCAACGGCAAGGAGCAGTTGAGATGACCAATTTGGCTTGAAAAAAAACGTTGTAATGGAGCCTATCATCCAAACAAACGCGCCGAGAATGTAAGCAAAATTCTTACTCTTTTTTCTTGCAATCGTCGCATAGACTGGTACAAATATGATTTCAGTTATTAACAGTACACCAAGAACGGCAGACACAAAGAAAGGTTTGCCAATGTAATACTTCATATAATATGGGAAGATAACTGAAACCGTGTCGATTGCAAGATACGCAAAGAGAAACATACTGAGATAAAGTCTGAATGTTCTAATCTTTAATGGTTCAACAATTAGATCCTTAAAGTTCAATTTTGTAGTTGCTGGTTTAAAGTTTTTCTCTTTTGTAAATGCAAACACACCAAGGTATGGCAGTGCAAAGAACGTACCAAAGATAACAGCCATTATCAAATATCCTCTTGTTACATCGCCAGCACTCTTGACAATCATCATTGGTAACACGGCACATAATAAGGAAGAGAGCAATGAAAATGTCAATCTTAATGAATTAATCGCAGTTCGTTCATTATAATCAAGAGTAATTTCTGCACTCATTGCTGTATAAGGAATCAAAACCATAGTAACAACGGTATTGAGGAACATATAAGAAATTAGTGCATATATGAACCTTGCAAGTGTACTTTCAAATGATACAGGATACCATACCATCACAAACGAT
>Ga0197142_1000219_pt1 | contig 51563 bp, 33 predicted proteins | sample GBS60_MetaG_FD_148614 | JGI IMG/M metagenome (GOLD analysis project Ga0197142, IMG submission 148614) | Sediment microbial communities from Great Boiling Springs, Gerlach, Nevada, United States - GBS 60_MetaG | ecosystem: Environmental > Aquatic > Thermal springs > Hot (42-90C) > Sediment... | reverse complement strand
TTTTGGAAAATGGAACATGTGGCGGCTGCGGCCTTTGGCTTGGATGCAGCGGGGCTGCCTTTCGCACGCGAACAAGCATTCGGAGGACTAATAGCAATTGTTATATCTATGGTCTGGGCAAGCAGGAGTTACCTAAAACAGGTATGGCTTCGTGCAATAAATCGACAGTCGGAGTTAGACGACTCCGATGAAGCAATGTCGTATCGAGCTGCAATAGTAGGATCGCTGATAGGTTTGACTTTCCTATCGGCTTTTATGATTCGCATAGGTATGTCGCCTCTCTTGGCAGTCGCAGCATTTTTGCTGTATTTCATTATCGCAACAGCAATTGCTCGAATCAGGGCTGAACTTGGTCCCCCTGTACACGATTTTCATTTTTCCGGACCGGATTCTATGATCACAACTTCGGTGGGTATAGGAAGATTGTCAAACGGCGATTTTGTGGGACTCGCTTACTTTTGGTGGTTCAACAGAGCATACCGCGCCCACCCTATGCCGATAGTCACAGAAGGTATAAGAATGGCTGATGCTTCGCGTTCGAGCAGACGAGTATTTATGTGGGGGATGCTTGGAGCCGTAGCAATTGGTACATTGGCAACATTTTGGGCATATCTGGATGTGGGTTACAGGCTTGGATTCTCCGCCGGAGTTAGCCAGGGTGGAGTGTATGCAAGTGGAGCCACGCGAAACTTGGAGCTATGGTGGGCAAGACCTATGAACTTGCTTGGTCCCAATTGGGGAGCAAATGCGGGCATACTTGCCGGGTTTGTATTGTGCATGTTAATGTCATGGGCGCGTTGGCGAGTAGCCGGGTGGCCGTTTCATCCTATAGGATTTGCGCTCTCCGCGAGTTATCAAATCAACTTGGTCTGGGTGCCTTTATTAATCGCCTGGGTCGCAAAAACGAGCGTGTTAAGGTTTGGTGGACTGCGAAGCTATAAGAATTTGATGCCGTTCTTCCTCGGATTGATTTTGGGCGAAATGAGTGTTGGTTGCATGTGGAGTCTGATAGGTATAGTGTTCGGAATACCGTACTACAACTTCTGGGGAGCTTGAAACTGCCAAAATGAACGTGCAGGATAGATTTCGATCCCGCCACCTGGGTCCACAGGGGATTATCGAGGGAATACGTGTATGCCCAAGCCACGAGCATACAACCTCGGCACTCGGGTTGATCTGCGCTGATGTTGAGAATATGGCATTTTTCAGTTTTACGGAGGGGCACTGATAACTCAACGACTGAGTAACGGAGAGCAAAACCGCTAGAGATCCTCCTTGCCTGAGGAGGTTAAATTGTATACTCTGAAATGGAACTTCGACCCGGCTCTCTATGGCATCGAGTAAGAACAATTTATGCCGATAAGCCTTACAAGGGTATATTAAAGGGCGCAGAGGAGTTATGTGCAAGCTACGTTGGTAAATACGAGAATGCGTATCTCGTGGATGAAAGGCTAAACCAAGTATTTGGCTCTAGATGATCGGAATAAAGGTAACATACTCTAGAAAATCGCCGTTTCTTGCGATTTCAGGCAGTTTTGAGGAAGGAAGCGCGCACATGTTTGGAGTAAGTTATAAAGATGGCTCGCGAACATAAGTTCGAGATAATTGAACATACGGCTGATATTGGTATTATCGGCTACGGAGACGACATGGCGGGTGCGTTCGAGAGTGTCGCCTATGGTATGTTCTCTATAATGGCCGAATTGGCAAAATACGAGCCAAAGGAATACCGTACTGTAACCGCGGTCGGAGATGATGAGGTCGAGCTTCTTGAGCGGTTTCTCTCAACGCTCCTAGTAATGTTTGACGCCGAACGACTTCTGCCGTTGGACTTTGAAATCACTGAGATCTCGCCCAGGCAACTTACTTGTCGCGTGTTGGTGCGCAAAATAGGTAACGACATAGAGTGGCTCGGGCCCCAAGTGAAGGCCGTGACCTATCATCAGATGACGGTCGAACAGAAGAACGGTCAGTGGATGGCAAAGGCAATATTCGATGTGTAGTAGTTGTCCCACAAAATGTTATGCTTGCCTATCCACGAAGGTCGATGCTTTTTAGTCCAAAACTGTCGCCTCTTAGCAGCATCGATCATTGAATGATGCGCCTGTAATAGAGAGGAGGTCATGTTGGTGGAGCTTAGTCACAGACAGCGACAAATTTTGCAATATATAATTCAGCATTCGGAAGCGCACGGCTACCCCCCAACCGTGAGAGAAATAGGACGAGCGGTAGGTTTGAGTTCGAGTTCGACTGTTCACGCACACCTTCGCACGCTGGAGCAAGCCGGGCTCATTCGACGAGATGCTGTGCTGACGAGAGCTATCCGTGTGATAGCCGGCAATATCGGACCACTCAGGCTGAAGCACGTTATCAACTTGCCAGTGCTTGGACGAGTTGCGGCGGGTAATCCTACGCTTGCATCGCAAGATATCGAAGACTCATTTCCAGTTCCGAGAGAGTTCCTCTCGGGAGGCGACGGTTTCATGCTCCGAATTAAGGGAGACAGCATGATCGAAGACGGTATTATGGACGGTGATTATGTGATTGTCCGAAGACAAAATACGGCCGAGAACGGCGATACCGTGGTGGCACTTGTGGACGACGAGGCCACAGTGAAACGATTCTACCGCGAAAACGGCCGAATCCGCCTGCAGCCTGCAAACTCCTCTATGCAGCCGCTATGGTTCGATAATGTTAGGATTGTAGGAAAGGTCGTCGGTCTTCTAAGAAAAATGTAGCACACCAGAAGCAACTCAACTATCGACACTTTCTTCCTACTGTGTCCAAAGCTTAAGCAGATCCTGTAGATTCCAGTCGAAATCAGGGGCATAGTCCATTTCATCAAACTCATCGCACTCGGTGATGATGCAATTACGGGGGAACGTGCAAAATCCGACGTGTTTACAAGTGCGACACCTGTCAAAGCTCATAATAATATCCTTCTCGTTGAGCAACGCGAGCCTCCTCATTGAGGCAACCGCGCCAAGCTTTCACAATGCATGCTTCTACTCGGACAGATGGGAATCTTCCATAGACTGTTATCCAAAACCTTTAGTCCGCCAACGATAGAACAACAAGAATTTGCAATATATTGCGCTAATACACCGTGTCGATCGTCAAGTTAAGTTATGATAAAGCCACAAATCATCCCTAGAATCTGGTGAGTATATACACGCTGCTAAGTACGTCGGAAAGAACCTTCGTAACGGAACCTATCCTTTCCCATTTCTTGGCAATATCAATAAGTCCTGTTGTAGGAACAACAATTGTGTCGCCTGGCTCCACGCTATTAACCTTATCCATAGGCAAGGCATCACCATTCGAGCGAACAACAACCACATTTCCTTTTGCCGCATCTTGGGCATATCCGCCCGATCTTTCGATGTAATAAGCAACACTCTTGCCAGGTCCCGCTGCGAACCAGTGCGGATGCAACACCGCTCCGACTACTTGAACCATGTTGGTGATCCTAGGAATGAATATCCGATCGCCTTCGCGCATAACAATGTTATCGGGTGAGTTGTAGTCCTTGAGAGCTTTGGAAAGGTCCACAGACACGCGAGCGCTGTTAATCAAAAGCGCAAGTTCATGGCGTCCAGCAAAGCCAGACATCTCTGGTTTTTCGACCTCTGCAACTCTGGGACCCATAGCGCTGTATTTATCAGCTTCGCTGGCTGCCTCGGCATCTTGCCCCATCTTCTTCAATCCCTCTTCCGTGATGGACTTAGAAAAGTCGGGAAGTTCTTCTTTGGCTGATACCTCACCGGTATCCGAGGTCTTTATCAATTTCTCTTTGGCAACTACCTCGGCAGGCTTTGCAAGCTGTTCGGTAGACTGCTGTATTGCTTGAACGAACTGCCCGGGCAATCCTACTCCCAGCTTTGCAAGATAGGTTAAGAACTGCTTATCTGCAAACGCGCGAGACTTCCCGAGTATGATATCTACATCCTTGCCTTGCTGGGAATTTTCGAATTTATCCTTCTGGCGCAAGAACAGCATGCCGCGTATGTCCGCATACGGCGTGAGTCCGCCGGCACGGTCTATCAGATCGCTGAGTTTGTCATTCTGGCCATTCAAAACATACGGCCCCGGCTTTGCCACTTCACCCGTAATGTAAACGATCTCGGGATTGCGAATCGAAGGATTTGTCGAGGCTATAGTTACCACGTCTCTATCCTGAAGAAGTATATCGGCCTCACTGTTCGGAACAAGGTTCTCAAGATCAACCCTCACAATTTCGCTTCTTCCGCCGTTTCTACAATGGGCTACCTCTGCGATTTTTGCCGCCTCCGGCAGCAATCCGCCGCTGGCAAAGAGCAAATCGCTGATGCGCATATTTTTAGATCTTGCATAGACACCCGGCCGTTGGACTGCCCCTTCGATGCGAACTGTTTGATCTCGCCAAACAGCTTCGTCTATCGTAAAAACAGTAACCTCGTCTCGATCTTGAAGTTTGATGTTTGCCGTAGGATCGCCGCTCAGAGCCGCTCGAAGATTTATTCTTTCAAGACTGCGCGAATGATCTTCTGCCCGCCTGATCATGTCTGCGCGATCCAGATAGGCATCAGGCAACACTCCGCCAGCGGCTGCGATAAGATCGCTTACCCTCATACCATCTGTGCGCTTGTATACTCCGGGCTTGGAGACTGCACCCAGAACAGTAACAACCTTCGGCCTGAAGATTATCTGGTCAGGTTCGTAGATGAAGAGTCTATCGAGTTTAGCCAAGGGCAAATTGTGCTCTGGGTCTCCCTGTAGGGCACGTGCGAGATCAAACGTCAGTATTTCAGTTCCTTTAAGCGGGTCAGTACGCAAAATATCTGCTCGGCCCATGTAAACCTCTTTCTTCGGATCCAATCCCTGCGCCAGCTTCACGAGATCCGCCACTCGCATTCCATCCTTTAGTCCGTACATCCCTGGCGCGCCTACCGGCCCTGAGATCACAACTTGATTAGTTCTGTCTGGCCGAACAGCTTTGACCGAAACCAGGTCCCCCGGCATAAGTGCGAACATAGCCTTACCGGCATGGTCCTTCAGAGGGGTGCTAAGTAGTACCTTATACTCTCCGTTCTCAATACGCTCAACTTGAACTGTTTGCAAATAACCTCCCGGCTTCACGTCGCCCGCCATCTTGAGCGCCTCACCGAGGGTAATTGGAAAGTCCGGTTCGTAACGTCCCGGTCTTACAACCTCTCCTTCAACAACAATCGTTCCTCCCACCGGCGGGACGAATATTAGATCGCCGTCCTCCAAAGGCACATCATCCTGTTTACTGCCCTTTATCAAAAAGTTGTACAGGTCTATCCGGCGATCGGGGCGACCTTCTCTCACCAGCTTGATATTACGGAACGTGCCGGCCTTAGTTGGACCGCCCGCTTGGTAAAGTGCGCTAAATACCGTCGCCACCCCAGGCATTACATAGGTTCCAGGCTTTGCTACTTCGCCAGCAACTTGCACTCGAATGGTCGAAATCTTCTCTACGGCCACGTTTACTCTAAGTTGTCTGAACCTGGATCGAATGCGCTCCGATAACAACTGTTGCAATTGTCCAGCGGTTTTGCCCACGGCATAAACGCTACCAGCTCCGGGAACATGAATCTTTCCAGTGTTGTCAACCTGCGGTCGATACTCATCTTGAGCTCCAAGATTGCTGAGAACTTCTACTCGCAGGGTGTCGCCGATACGAACTCTATAATTTGCAGGCACCAATCCATAATCCGGCGCCTGAATATTGGAGCTGGCGAAAAAGTCTATGCCGAAAACCTTCCAGCCAGCGCCCCAACGATTCTTGAGAATCCCTATTGCAAGCCTAAGTTCAAATAAGCGATCTTGTAAATCGGCCCGCTGAAGTTGTACTAGAGGCGACAAATCGCCAATAGAGATCTTGTTAAGTTCCTCCTCCGCCAAAGCCAAGTCTTGTTCGAAGCGCTCGATGTCTGGCATAGATATGGACTCAGGCTGCTTGCGAATTTTCGCCACTCGTTGTTCCAGGGCCGCCACTGCACGTGACACAGTGGCAATCTGACCCTGAAACTGGGCTTCCAAAGCTTGCACTCTTTCAGCTTCGCTTAATTGCGGGAGAGCACCGCCTAGCTCTGAGGAATTACCTTGCTGTTGTTTCGCTTCGTCTTGTGTCCGATCAGGCGCAGGAATCGGGGTAGTTTTCCCTGCACGATAGACGAATTCGGCTCCCCAACCGCTTTCAACAGCCGAACATAGAATCAATGAAATAACAAGGAATCTGATGAGTCTCATATGTGTTCGACCACCCCAGACTATTGACGTCTTAACGTATAGTCACTTCGCAATTGGCATTCGGCGGCTCTTTCTGTGAATGCGAGCAGCCTGACTCCAGGTTACAATCACCGCACCCAACAAGCTACCAAGAAAGCCTCCTGCTGCGGTATTTACGAGTGTTCTAGGCGCGACTTTCTTCGTTTTGGGACGTGCTCTGTCGATGATTTGATAGTCGCCGTCTTCGCCCTGCTGTGTTATCCGCGCAAGCTGATACTGCTCTGTCAGAAGTTCAAAAGTCTTCGATAGCACAGCTATTTTGCGTTTCAAACGACCGTATTTGACCGCTACCGACGGCAGAGCCAGCATCTCTTCCTGCAAACGGGAGCGAGCCTCTACAATCCGTTTCCGGCTAGCTTCAAGCGCCTTTTGACGAACTTGATCCTCGATCAAAGAATTGAGATCACCAGAGTTGGCGAGCCGGCTCCTAACTTCTTCGAGTTCTACGTCGATTACCAAAAGTCTGCCATCAAGCTCAGTAAGTTGGTCGATTAGTCTGGTCGTCTGTTCCTCAAGTGCGGCTACATCGTAGCGCTCTTGGAACGCAAGCATCTCGTCTTCTGCTTTCTGTAGATCACGCGTCGTTTCTTCAAGCTTTTGCGAGATGAAGTCAGCCTTACGCCTGGACGTTCTTATCACCATCTTGTCAAGGCGATCGAGCATTGAATTAGCAATAGCAGCAGCGAGATAAGGATTTGCAGCCTTGACAGCAATCTGTATGCTCCCGTTTTTGTTCTCGACTACTGTGATTTGTTTTCTGAGGCGCTCAAGAACCTCCTCTGGCTTGAGCGATTTGCCAAAAGTGAAATCCCTTTTAGCGCTTAGATGCAATTTGTCAGCAACAGAGCTTAGAAGCGTCTCGCTTTGTAAAAGCGCAAGGATGTAACCTGAATAGCTCCTATCCGAACCAATCGATATCGGCAGCCCGCGAAGTAATTGACTGCTGGCATTGGACTGTTTGGGATACACAAGCGCCTTGGCGACATAGGTTTTGGGGATAATCCTGGAAATACCGAAAGCAATCGCAGCACCAACCAAAGCAAAGAGCAGTATGAGCTTCCATCTCTCAAAAAGCGGCCAAACGAGACCCGAGAAATCTACTAGCTCGTCAGTTTCCCGTTCTTTGGTCTCCAACTCCGCTATTCTCCTCCATGAGTCCGCTGCCTAATATAGCCTGCTTTGCGGTTCAGCTACGCGCTTGCAGAGGCATTTTACTTGGGTGTAGCACAGCCTGTCAAGCCTCCATAGAGAGTTCGTTCTCCAGAGTGAATCGCTGTTCTGCAACGATGAACCATACTTTAGCATAAGCCATAATCATTACGTATACGCATGTTCCAGGCTTGTTCGGGTCATCAAATATACCCTAAGATAAACTCTGCAAAAAAGCAAACTCGTTCAGTCGCAAAACGATCGCTTACTGATGCATAATTGCTTGCGGCGTCATTGCAATCCGCCCTTAAGCCTCAATCTATATTAACTCCTATATACTTTACTTCTAGTGGACCGAGTTCAACTTCGGGACCGCTGTCTATATCGAAGCTGCCAATTGGAATGCCCTGCTCTAAATTGCTCCAATCGGTCAGCTTGTGAGCAACATCCTCATCAAGCTCAAGTTCGACTTCGTTCAGAGGAACCTTAACCTTTTGGGTCTCGCGAGTCGGATTCACTAGCACTATGAAACCACGATTGTCTATTATATGTCCCTCACCGTCAACGTGTTCTCCATCCGGAAAGCCTAAAACGTGTTGATATGTATCGAAGTATTTTTCAAATCGCTTGCGGAACGCAAAAAGTTTTTTGAGGAACTTCATAAACTCTGGCGAAGCCTGCTTGAAGTCGAACCCGCCGCCAGCCTGTGCAATTCCGTTGCCTATCATGCTCATTTCGGCATGTATCAGCTCATCCATAGGGCGTTGTGTAAGGTCCGAATCGCCCGCATTGTGCCAGTGGATTCCATACCAGCTTCCCCAAATAGCCTTATATGGATGTTCAAAGGTCATTTGGTAGAGTTGCTGCCGTTGGATCAACTCCGATTGCACCGTGGGGAAAGAGTAGGTGTCGGATATCTGCTGTTGATCAAGCCAACGCATTCGATGATTATCAAATGGCAAACTGAAACACACAAATAGCAGATCGGGTCTGGCCTGATGTACTGCGTCGCACAATTCGGCAAGGCGCTTTGTAGCTTCTACCTCTAGTTGATGACGACCCTCACCATGCGCTGCATCTGCCGGAAGATGTTGGTGATTTACAGCGGTGCACTCGGGAATATCCCAATCGTTGCCATCCCAATAGATCACGCGGGCGTTCATCTCCGTGGCCAATGCCAAGAAGCGATCCTTCACATAGTCGAAATAGTCGGTCATTATGCATATGGCTGTCGCACCTGAACGACCAGAGACCTTGTCCGGCACTAACCACTCAGGGTGCTCCTCTTCAAAGCGCGACTTCCAATAACTCGCGCTAAACGGGTTAACCCAATAGGTCATGTCCAAACCTGCCGCCTTGGCGCGTTTTACAATCTCCGATATTCCGTTAGGGAACTTAGTACGATCAACCTGCATCGGATAATCGGCTTCCCAACCTAGATCCAAATGCAGGATGTCGAAGAAGCCAGCTTGTTCTATTAATGGAATGTATTCTAGCAAAAAGTCACGGTTATAGTTGCCATAAAGCGGCTGGTTGCCCTCGAGCGTAACTAGCCAAGTACTCCAAGAAACTGGAAGTGTTTTGTTGGCAACAGCACACCAGTGCTTAAGCAAATACTGGTTGTAACGCTTGAATCCGATCTCCGGTTCACCTGTATAAGCACCGATAATGGCAGGACCAGTTGTAAGTCCCTGCTTAAGAGGAATATAGTCACGCTGCTTCATCACCAATCCCTTAGGACGGTAGAACATTTCTTCTCCCGTAAGAGATTGCATAAAGAAGAACATTCCCTCGCCGTAGCCCCAATAAGCTAGTACCGAGCGCGAGAGGTCGCCAAACTCAAAGCGCTTCTCAGGCTGCGACACGTCAACTTTATCGGGTTCGGAATGAACCCGATCCTCGTAGTTATCATATTGTCTGGGATAGCGACTCTTCGGAGTAACGCCTTCGACCATCTCGCGAAAGCGCATCTTTTCAACCGTGACACTCCGTATAACAAAGCCCTCCAGATCGCACGGGTGCACACGTATCCACTTGCTAATAAAGTCCTCCCCAGCTCGCACTTCGTAGAACAAGGATACCGTCAGCGGTACATCGTTGAGCAGCGTTTGCAGCCGGACTTCAATCGTACGCAACGTATCGTCCCAATTTGGTGTGTCGTGTCCTTTATACTCGAAGTCCTTGTGATCAAACGTGATAACCTGGCCGTTGCCGGATATTTCTATCTCAAACTCAGAAAGCGTCTCTTCGAGATACTCTTCACCATGGGCATTGTTTGTGAGACTCGTCGTCCCAATGTGCCCCGAAAGGACGTGAACCCGCCTAGTTAGTTGACCATTGCCTATCTCGAAAACTAAACCGCCAGGAATATCCTGAACATATCCGATAGCTCTGTCAATACTGCTGCTCATTTATAAAACCACCCATGCAATCTCTGGTATTAAATTAGATACAAGATACTCTTGGTTTTTAAGAGCATCAGTTCCTTCAAGAAAAACTTTGCAAATAAAACTCGGCTCAGCAAAGACAATTCAACTCAATCGTACACGTGAAGCAATAAGACCAAAGCACTAAAACCTTACAGAAAAGTTCGCATAAGAACATTTCCGATGCACCATATTTTAGAATGCTAATGTCGGAAGCAGGCATATGATGTTGAAAAGAAGCAAATCTCAGCACTATTGCTGTTTTAATGTTGCGCTCGTTTCCGTTTTTAGTTACGGCGTATAGGTCTAATCGTAAGTGTTTACAGGCGATTTTCACCTGCTGGAGTTGAATACTCCAACGACCAATAGCGCTATACGTCGATCATTAATTCATTAATTCATCATCCTAACAGTATCATATACAGTCCTGACCAGGCGCCTACAACACGTGTTGTTGCAAGCCTCAGATGCAAAATCTAACATCTATTGTGAACCCAACGACGGCAGTGCCTATCGCAGATGTGGTGTTCAAACAGGCAGATGTCTTCAGTAAGTTTTCTCATTGCTTGTTCTGCTTCAAGATGCTATTGAACCGGCGATGGAACAACTGTGGCGCGATGGTATCGGAACCGGCTGGTGGCGATCAACGATATTAACACACAACAGACTAGAACACGCTAAACATGACACAACCGTCACCACTAAGCAGCAGATTTCCTTATTAAGTTCTATCACCCGCGGTTCCTCGATTATCCTATCTCAGCTTATCTCGACTATCTTACCTGTACTTGCACTCTCGTGAACGGCTGCTGCAATCTTGGTTACCTCTAGACCGTCCTCACCGCTCGGATAACTCCCCTCTAGATCCTTTAGTGTCTTACCTTCTTTCAGCGACTGAATGTTATAGGCGAAGTCTTCTATGCTCTCAATACCATAACCTTTGAAGATTCGACGACCCTGCTTATCGACAGCCTCGCGCAAGAAGCTGTTGTTGTAGGTTCTCATTCCCTCACCCTCGACGCAGCTCCTAGAGCCGCGATACTGGCTGTCTATCTCCCAAACGCCCCTTGTGCCGACAAGCCTAATCTCCTGGTTTACGATCGCCTCGAATCCACGCGGAAGAATCCAGCTCGTATCGAAGCTTACTACTGCACCGTTCTGGAACTCAACCATAGCACTGATCGAGTCGTAGGTATCGATATTGTAGTCGTTCTTGAGAGTCTCTTTGCGTCCTCGAGCAAAGACGGTCTTGCCATTGGATTTAATAACCCAACGCACTAAATCATAAAAATGCACTCCAAGGAACCATCCAGGGCTAGAAGACGACGCCCAATGTGGAAACCATTCGACCGGAACTTCTATACGGTCCTCCATACAAACACTTCCGTATAGGATTTTTCCAAGTTCCCCGGCAGATATTCGGCGCTCCATTTCTATGTGCTCTGGGTCATAACGCTTGTGAAAATCTACCTGTAGTAGCACGTTCGCCTTCTTTGCAGCTTCCACCATCTCAATGCAGCCTTCAACAGTGGTATCGAGCGGCTTTTCGACCAACACATGCTTACCGCTCGCAACCGCGGCAAGCACTACAGGTTTGTGCAAATGGTCCGGCGTAACCACCGTAACACCGTCAAGTGATTCTTTTTCCAGCATATCATTGTAGTCCGAGTAAACTGGCACACCGTAGTTTTCGCGAACCCATTCCGCACGTTTTTCGTTAACTTCCGCAACTGCGACAAGCTCCGCAACTCCCATATACGACAGCTGCTTAAAAGCGTTAAGGTGATTTACACCGAATATTCCGGCACCTACGACTCCGATTCTTACCGGCACAGCAAATCCTCCATAGAAATTGAAAAATCTAGTTTTGAAGCCCTCGTTCGAAAACATTATACCAATCCGCCGAGCACAGCTCGGACGTTTATAATAAGGTTGTCGCCATTAAGCGCAAGTTGCTAATCATTTCGATCTACCAAGCGACAAAATAGCTACGTTTGTTATCCACTTTGACGACCTCACTTCCAATTGAGCGTAATCTCGACCCCATCCGGATTGTTATCCAGCGTAACAAGCACCAAGTCTCCCGATTGTTCGACTTTCACATCGGCAGGCTGCACGGACTTGATTGACCTACCTCCAGTATAGATACGCGCTACGCCCTTAGTCTTCAGCGGCCCACTAAGCTTCAAATACGTTGTATCGCTCGTTTCGGATTTTTGCTCAACCTTGCAGGAGCTATACAGTAACTTAGGTCCACCTGAAAGCTCCGAAGACACATCGCAATAAAGTGCGCACTTCTGCGATGTAACCGTTGGGTTCTCAATTACAGAAAGTTTCGGGTCGAGTATGTTTACATAACAACCTCTGAGCTTCTTCTCACCATCAAACGTCCTTACGGCAACGTATTTACCTCGACGAATAGCCATCCATTGCTGCGTTCTGTATTTGAGCCCAGCGCAATCACAGGCGTAAGCTACGAAGGCACGCAGCATATTGGCAGCATCGGGCGAAGAAGCAAAATAGCTCGGCGTGATGCCAACATGAATTAGCTTACCCTTGCCGAAATTGCGCTCGAAAACAACGCAGCCAGAGCCATTTATAAGCTTGTAGATACCGCCTTTATAGGAGTCAGCAACAGTCAGGGTCCATTTCTTATGTAAATCGATCGACGATGCATAGCGGCCCAACAATGGAGAGTTCTCTGTGAAAAACAGCTTCCACTTGCCACGAACGGGTGTGGATGTAACCTCGACAACGAACTGATTCTGCATATCCGTTTCCAACACCGGCGACGAACCCTTCGGTACCTCGAACCTATAAACCCAATAAGCATCCTCATCCGCAAAACGAAACTGACCATTGAAGATACTTCCGGAGTCTTCTAAGATATGTTTTTTCTCCTCTTCCGTTCCCGCGTTGAATTGAGCGAGAATCTTGCCATCAGAAATCAACCTAACCGAAAAGACTGCAGGTCCCCAGCCATCGTCCGAATATGCGTCGCGAAATCTAACACATACGGTACCATTTTTAGCAAACGGCGCCAGATCGAATCGATATACCTTTCTGTTTTCACCTTTACGATATAAACCATCGGCTCGGGCAAGCTCTGTATAGCCTGAATTGTCGCCGATTATCGAGGTCAACTTAGCTTCAACCCCCAATCGGCGATATAGGTCTTCCTGAGGTGATTCGAATCCGCGCTTGCGCCACCACTCTGGAAGCGCATTGTAAGCATCCGTACCTCCGAAGAAGACCAACACCCCACCCTGCTTTACCCAGTCCGCGATAGCCTGATTATACTCCGGCTTCATCGGTTTCATTATGTCATAGGACATCAGTATGACTTTATATGGATCAAGGTAGCCCTTCTCCGTCGTTCGCTCAAGCTGAGCAACTTGAATAGGGATTCCACGGTAGATTAAAGGCAAAGTGAGACCATAGAAACAATCGTAGTTGCTTTTGTGTGGCGATCCTCTCTGCCAACCCATTGAATCGGCAACAAAAGTTGCTATGCCTTGAGTGCCCATGTCGAACCGAACGTCCTTCCAGTTATGCATATCCTGCAGCGCGGCAATAACACTCGATATCTCCGTGGCGAACTCCTCGGGCACTCGACCGTATATCCGCGTTGGCCAAGGCATGACCTCGTACGCATCAACCTCCGGAAACATCAGCGAAGCAACAAGAGTCTTCTCGTAGTTGTCGCGGTAGTCTTCCATAGAACGGTCGGGGTTGTCTTCCAATGGGTCCATAAGGAACCACATCCGCTTACCCGTGCCGCGCGTAAGATTGTAGAGGCTCGAATACTCCAAGAATCCATTTTCGAACGTCCGCTCGGCTATTTGCCCTTCGTATCTGCAAGGAGTACGGGCAGTGCCAGTCCATACCTGCCCGATGATTTCCTGTAGATTCGGAATCATAAGGCATTCGTAGTGAGGATAGATAATTCCCCAGGCATAGTAACTAACGGCAGAGTGACAGGCGACCATACGACGCACCGAAGGATTTTGCTTCTCAGCGGCATCCATAATCGCCTTGACCATGTCGTATTCCATCTTCGCTTTCAAACGCTCTGACTTATAGCGAGCCTCAATGGAAGTAGTCTGATCTTGCCAAGGTTCTTCATAGTAATCTTTCCAAGCCCTCTTGAACGACTCGGAATAACCGGTTATGGCGAAGAATTCGGGCTCCTCCGGTATAATGGCTGACGTGCCGGCAGAAATGGCGTTCGTGAAATACTGCACGGCTGCTTTAATGCGGTTCTCGGTAGGCACCATATAGTAGCTTCCAGGACCGCATGTGTGGAGAGTTCCGTCAGCCATAGTCTGGACCTCGTCTAGGTGGTCTTTGATATAGTCGTATCCAGCGCGAAAGCCGTACATAGTCTGGACAATGTAGCCCTTATCCATCCAACTTCGAATTAGTTCTGCCTTGTCCGAGTAGACGATTACAGCATCGGTGCGGATGTCGTTGTCGGCACGATATACTGTGAACGTTTGGAAAGATGTGTAGGGAACTTTAGTCTTGCTCGATTGCGAAACGTCAGCGGCGCAAACAGAAAGAGCAGCGAATAAAATTGCTAACGTAGGAAGAACATTCTGCATAGGTTGTATCACCTCTGCAGCATTTTACGCTAAATATAAATCGGCTGCAAGATATGTTATTTGCGATTTTGCCGCCACTACTGACTAGTTTAGGAGCCGTTCGAGCGGCAAAATCGCATTATATCGTAAATGCCTTTTATCTTAAATGAACAGGTTTACATTGCCGGCCTCGGCTCTGTCAAGATACATAGCAACGCCGCCTTCCTCTATTCCATCTATCAATTCTTCACGCTTTATGCCCATCAGATCCATGGACATACTACATGCGACTAACTTGACACCCGCAGCTTGGGCAGAGGCTATAAGTTCCGGAAGCGAAGGCACTTTCTTTCTCCTCATAATTCTCTTGATCATTGCCAAGCCTATTCCGCCCATGTTCATTTTGGAAAGCTTAAGCCTATCGGCGCCTCGAGGCATCATTATGCCAAACATCCTCTCGATTAGATTCTTAGCCACGCGCACCTTTCCGGGCCGTCGCAGTGCATTCAGACCCCAAAAAGTGAAAAACATCGTAACGTCGCTACCCATCGACGCGGCACCGTTGGCTATGATAAACGCTGCGGTAACCTTATCAAAGTCTCCGCTGAAGACTACGATTGTCTTCTTTTTGCTCCTCTCATCAGGAATCGCTCTTTGCGCTTGAACCGGCGCACCTTTTGAAATAACGGCTTTGAAATGTCCATCCTCTGCAAAGGCTTCGACCAGCACATTCCCAGTGCTATGACACCACGCACGAACATCTGTCATAAACGCTGGATCGGTGCTCAATACCGTCAAGGTTTCACCTTCTTTTATATTTTGTATTTCGCTAGCAACCTGCATAATTGGACCTGGACACTGCAAGCCCCTCGCATCTACCAATCTTGAACTCGAAACAGACAAATCCGATGCCCTTTCTGGAATCAACACAGGACATTCCACACCAGGGTCATTACACGGAACCGATGGTTGTGGAGCCACTTTAGGCGCATTGCCCGTAACGGCAACATATGTCTTAATCCCGCCGTTTAGATTCCGACATCTGAAACCTTTTTGCGTTAGCAATCGGCATGCCAGGTAACCACGAAGACCCACCTGACAATACGCAAGTATCTCTTTGTCGTTTGGCAATTCTCCGATGCGATCGCGAAGTTCGTCAAGAGGAATATGCACTGCACCCGGTATGGTACCAGTAGCCACCTCAAAGTCTTTACGGACGTCCAATATGACTTGATCCTCGCGCGGATTCGCAATCTCTTCCGCATTCACGATTTGGACATCGCCGCGTAGGATGTTGGCCGCGACAAAACCCGCATAGTTGACAGGATCTTTCGCTGAACCATAAGGCGGGGCATAGGCAAGCTCGAGATTCTCCAAGTCAAATACCGTCATACCCGCCCTAATAGCAACGGCTAAAACATCGATGCGCTTGTCAACGCCATCCGTCCCAACAGCCTGTGCCCCAAGAACCCTGCCATCGTTTGGATCAAACAACAGCTTCAGAGTCATCGGGCTAGCCCCCGGATAATAACCGGCGTGGTTGAGCGGATGAACGTAGACCTTTTCGTAAGCCGATCCTGTTTTCCTGAGCGTCTTTTCGTTCAGACCGGTCATCCCGACTGTCATGTCGAAAACCTTACATATGCCGGTCCCCTGGCTGCCTTCGTACTTTGAGCTTCTGCCCAGTGCATTATCCGCCGCTATGCGCCCTTGCCGATTAGCTGGTCCTGCCAGCGGGATAAGCGTCTGAAATCCGCCAACATAATGGGATACCTCGACCGCATCTCCAACTGCAAATATGTCCGGATCGCTGGTTCGCATATATTCATCGACCACTATCCCGCCCAGCGGACCTATCTCGAGTCCCGCATCGCGAGCAAGAGTAACCTCAGGCCGAACCCCAACCGAGGCGATTATAATTCCACAATTGACTTCCTCGCCGGTGCTTAGACGTGCAGTTAATCCGCCATCTTTGCTGGTCACGCTCGTAACAGAAGTCTCAAGCCGCAAATCAACCCCTTTTGACAACAAGTGCTGATGGAGCGAAGCCGCGATTTCATGGTCAACTGTACCCATCACCTGCGATGTCTGTTCGACGAGAGTAACTCCTATCCCGCGCTGCCTAAGAGCCTCAGCCATTTCCAGTCCTATATAACCGCCGCCGATCACCACGGAGTGCGTAGGTTTGTATCGATCAAGCGACTCGACGATGAGATCCATGTCCTCAATGGAGCGCAAAGTAAACACTCCATCATTATCTAAACCCGGAATTGGCGGTTTGACCGGCACAGCGCCAGGACTCAAAATCAACTTGTCGTAGTCGATGCTGTAACGGGTTCCATTAGTTACGCTTCTAACGTTGACCTTTTTTGCCGCACGATCAATAGAAACTGCCTCGGTGTTTACGCGAACATCAATGCGAAGATTGGCGTAAAGAGACTCCGGAGTTTGTACAAGAAGGCGCTTGCGATCGGTTATTGTTCCGCCTATATAATAAGGCAAGCCGCAATTAGCAAACGACACATAACCTCCACGCTCGATCAGCGTAATTTGAGCGTTCTCCGAAATCCTGCGAGCACGTGCTGCCGCAGATGCTCCTCCTGCTACTCCTCCGATTATCACAAGCCTTGTTTCTTTGTCCATAAAATTTTACTCCTAAAACATAATTCATCTGGCATTGGTAGTTGGCAACTGTTTAAGTTGATAGTGATCTCTCGCGCATCGTATCAGCGTCGGCAAATGCGGCGATATGATCTTGTAGTAGACTTTTTGCCCTCGCCGTTCGCTAACCAACAAGCCGCAGGTTTGCATGTGCCTCAAGTGCTCACACGCCTGATGCTGTTTGATGCCGCAAAGTTCGGCAATCTCACCCACCGTGAACTCGCCTTGCATTAGAATATCCACTATTCGCAGGCGCATCGGATGAGCCATTACCTTCAAGCACTCTGCCATAGCAGTTAAGACTTCAATTGGTGCCAAATCGATATTGATTGTCTTCTTATCCATCGCAAATCTATATATCGTAATATCGGAAAATCGAGATATTTTAATTATACAAGACTACATTCCTAGCTGTCAAGTTATTCGGATAAGTACAAAGACATGAATCCAATTCACTCAAAAGCCGTTTTTGTTCTCATGTGATTGGACACTTATGCAAACGTCTAAAAATTGACACGTCAATAGTGTGTGGTATAATGACTTTAGGCGGCGTTCCATGTTTGGAAGCTGCTTATCGCGTGACAGACGCTGCGCCGGGGCCGTCGCACCCGGCTGTTTTACTAATTGAGGTATACCGGTGCGAAGTATTTACAGAATTGGAATCGGCTTTCTGGTAGGTTTGTTTTTCGCAGCAGGATACGCTGCTCGTACGATATCCATGGAACGCGAGCGGGCTGCCGCGGAAGCTTTGCGGCAAAGACCTGTTAGTGCGCCTGGAGTCTCAATCGCGTCAACTCGCTTGGTCGGGGGAGACATAGACCTACAGCCACTAGAAACGATGTGGGAGGTCCTAAGACACCTCCGCAAGCACTATGTAGAACCGATATCGCCTACCAAGGAAGGCGAGATGACCTATGACTCGCTCAAGGCTATGCTTGCATCGCTGGAAGATCCGAATACGAGATTTCTCGAGCCTGCCCAACGAAAGCTCGTAACCGATGCTGCCGAGGGCAAGTATCACGGGATCGGAGCAATTCTGGGCATTAAGCGTGTGCCGTCCGGCAAGATTATGGAAGAGCATCTAATCGTTATAGCGCCACTAAAAGGCGGTCCTGCCGATCAGGCCGGATTAAAGCCGGGAGACGATATCGTAAAAATCGACGGCAGAGATGTACTCCCGCTTCATCCATACCAAAGAGCGGAAGAGATGGTCAAGGAAGAACGAACAAAGAACTCGCTTGAGCTAAGAAAAGACCTGGAAGCCGAGCGAAAACGCATTGAAAATGGGATAGGAATATTAGATGCCGAAGACCTGCTGACAAGCGACCCGGGTGAAAATGAGAAGAAAGAAGTGGAACTGACGGTAATCCGGCAAGGCTCGACGAAGGAGCTGAAGCTGAAGGTAGTGCGTCAACCCTTTAGTCCTATCCCTGTAGAAAGCTCTACTTTTGAAAACGGAACTGTTGGATATATAAAAGTCAATTGCATCGCTCGTAACACGGCAGAAAAACTGGCGAACGCGCTTAAAAACCTGCAATCCGATAATGTTAAAGGATTAGTTCTCGATCTGAGAAACTTGGCGGGCGGTGAAATTAATTCTATTCTAAAAATAGCCAAACCGTTCCTCTCTGGCAAGATAATGGCAATCGAAATGAAATCTCGAGGTAGGCGTGAACAAATACGAGTGCCTGCCGCGAGTACCAGCGAACAATGGACTAAGCCGGTGGTTGTACTGGTAAACTCCTGGACAGCCAGAATGCCGGAAGTCTTGGCTGCCGCTCTAAAGGAGAACGCCGGAGCCCAACTGGTAGGAGAAAAAACTTACGGCGATCTTAGCGCTATAACCATTATAGACTTGGCAGATGGTTCGGCCGTAGCGATGACGACAGGCGCCTTCCTAACCGGCAAAGGTGGAAACTATAACGGCAAGGGCGTACCTGTGGATGTGGAAGTGGCGTCGGCTAAAGACGATCTTCAGCTCAAAACTGCCCTGAGACTTGCCGCAAAGGGAGGCAGGGATTAAGCAATGAAAAGACTGCATCTTGACGTTTTGATTCCAGTAGTTTTTCTGCTTTTCGCAGCGTTTATAATTGGCTTCCTTGCACCAGACGTTAGGGCAAGTGGCGGAGACTTCGAAAAGTTGATGACGAGTCTGCAACTTTTGCCCCAGCGTTTGGAAGAGATAGGCGAAAGCTCGAATGAAAGCTCTTCCGATAAGCCTCTCCCTATAATAGAGACTTATTCGGCGGTAATGGAACGCCTTAAAGCGGACTACTACGGCAAAGAAATCGACGAGCGCAAAGTTACTTACGCGGCGATACGCGGAATGTTGCTTGCCTTAGGAGACCCGTTTACTCGGTTCCTAGATCCCGATGAGTATAAAAAAATGCGGGAAGAAAACGAGGGTAATTTCCAAGGAATAGGCGCTCAACTTGATACCAACAGCAAAGGTGAAGTCTATATTAAAGAGCCACTGCCCGGCACGCCTGCCGAACGTGCAGACGTCCGCAAAAACGACGTCATAATTGCGGTAGACGACAAGCCCATCAAGGGGATGGACATACAGGATGTAGTGAAACTTATTCGAGGACCCAAAGACACGAAAGTCAAACTGACTCTTAAACGCCCCGGACATAGCAAGCCGCTGGTAAAGATCATCACCCGATCGGTGGTACAGTTCCGAATGGTCAAGTGGCAAATGCTTGACGATAAGAACAAGATCGGCTACATCCGACTCTACCAGTTCAATGAAAAAAGCGACGAACAGTTCGATGATGCCCTTACTGAGCTTGAGAAGAGACACGTAAAGGGTCTTATACTGGATCTCCGTAGCAACCCGGGAGGCTTGCTGCAGGCGGCGGTAGACATCGGAAGCAGGTTCATCGAAAGCGGCCCTGTGGTTATCATTCAAGAGCGTGGTGGACAGAGAAATCCGCTTTATGTCGAACAGGAAAAACATAATCACAAAAGGTATCCGCTCGTTGTTCTGGTAGACAAGTCAAGCGCAAGCGCTTCGGAAATTGTATCCGGAGCTATTAAAGATGTGGGCGTGGGAACATTGGTTGGAACAAATACATTCGGCAAGGGGCGCGTCCAGACTATTATGCCGCTTCAGGACGGCTCAGCCGTAGCCATAACCACGGCCAAATACCTTACCCCGAAAGGCACGGATATACATAAGAAGGGCATCGAGCCGGATATTGTCGTGGAGCAGCCAGATCCTGAGACAATTATGGCAAAGTTCGGAATCAAAGATACCGACAAATTGGACCTAAGCGATCCTAAGTATGATATACAGCTTAACAAAGCAATGGACGTCCTTAAGGTTAAGATGGGCATTCTTCCTAAAAGCGTGCTAGAGAAAATGCAAAAAGCCGCTAAGGCGTTAAAGTAGTATAGAGTATCAATAACGCGGAAACAGGATGTTTAGCAAAAAGCGCAAATCTCGGAGCAGTCGCAAACGACCGAGTGTCGTTGGGCTGCTCTTTGTTCTAACTACAGCCGTACTGTTAGGTGTAGGTGTTGGGTCATATATGGGTAGCAAGCTCGGCACATCACCTGCTCAGCGCCCGACGACAAGATTGTCCGCAGTTCAACCTAAAAGCACTTCAAATCCTCAAAAGAAAGAGCAAAGAGTAATACAAACTGCAGACGAACACGTCAAGCCACGCACTTCAACCCCGCAAAAGATAGAGCACGAGGCACCGCCGCAAAACAAGTCTGAGCCTGACAAGTCCAAACCAGCGAAAATATCCCGCAGCGTGGCACCCCCAGTTGCACAGGTTCGCGAAGAACCACGACCGGCACAGTCATTGCCTAGGCGAAGACCTATTGCAATGCCCGGCGAGATTGCACACGCAGCCGTAAGCAACAAGATCGCGTTGACATTCGACGCAGGCGCAAGTGGTGTTCCGACACCCGCCGTATTAAACGCTCTTCGAGCATCTGGACTGCGTGTGACGTTCTTCATAACAGGCAAATGGGCCGAACAAAATCCACAATTGGTAAAGCAAATCAGGCAAGACGGACACGAAATCGGCAACCACACATATTCTCATCCTGACCTACGCAAGCTATCGGATGCAGAAATACGCGAACAGCTAGAAAAGACTGACGAGGTTGTTACGCGAATAACCGGCAGACCTTGCGACCCCTACTTTAGACCGCCTTACGGCGCGCGTAACAAGAGAGTTATCCGAATCGCTGCCGAGATGGGTTATACCACTATTTACTGGTCACTCGACAGTTGGGACGCTTTCAAGAAAAACATCACCAGCAGCGAGGTCAAGGAACGCGTGCTCGAACGCGTCCAGGGCGGAGATATCGTGCTAATGCACTGCGGCAGCCAGGCGACTGCCGATGCACTTCCGAGCATTATCCAAGAACTGCAGAGCCGCGGTTATCAAGTAGTTTCGGTGTCGGAACTGATAGGTCGGTAATTAGAACTGCATAAAACCCGAGACTGTATTGCTTCTCAGAATTATCTGTGGGCATGCTCGGCCCGCTAATTTGGAATCAATAAGCTATTCCAATCACAAGAGCATATTTGCCCACCTGAGGACTCTAAGCTTTCCAGGCGCTATCAAGACATCTTGGAGCAAACCTCATTAGCCATATCCTTACTGTCACTGCGGTGATGAACTGATTATATTCCAATCTTCAGGACTGCCAACCGACACAACGTAAGTGTAATACTCGTCTCCCGTGTTAGGCCAACCATTGGGATCCACGTAACGAACGCCAAGCACTCCTGTTGCCGCGATATAGTCGCCCACAGCTATCCCTTGGTAACCATTCGAAGGCAGCCGAACCATAATGCCGGGCACAGCATTGCCTCCACCAGGCGTCCGCCCATTCGGGATTTTGCTACCATCGTCGATAAAGGCCTCAGCATCTGAGAACGGATCACTTGTATTGGTCCATGTGACCCTGCCAAACACGCGAATACGCAGACCAACATTGCAAACACCGCCTCCAGGTCGCACCGCCGGCTGAACAGGAGTAGATCCGCCGATAGCGCGATGACACAAGGCGACCGGTTTAGGCAGATCATAGTAGTTCGAATCGACAGTCCAGTCGTGAGCAAGAAACATCGCTTCCATGCCCTGAACTAACACAGACCCTATCACGGTCACTCTATTTCCGGTTTGCGGTTGATCGGGTATGTTAGAATCAAACAGAACCGCTATTCCTGCTGAGCCATCGTCCTCTTGGATATAGGCCTTTACATAGCCTTTATCGTCGACGATTACAGGTTCCATATCGACATATGTGACAATCTTGTTCTGCAAAATCGCCCCAAGCCCCAGGTTTGCACTCTTGAGTTGACCAATTGTCATTGTAATAGGTGGACCAAGTTTTGCATCATCCACTGCCACCACATGCCATTGAAGCGGCCACTGTTGTCTAATATCCAGAAACGCTGTTATAACTCCGCCCGGACCAGCCGTAACTGTAATGGCATCAGTATGCCATTGGTTATCGTTCGTTGGCGAGGCAACGCTTCGCCAATGAACACTTGGCGCCAACGGATTGACTCCACCATCCGGATCAAGACCCAGCCTAAAACGCGTATCGCGCTGAGTGCCACCGACTCTATAAGTAACATAGCGAGCTGAAAGAGTGTAGGGCTGACCTGGCGACACAAATACTCGCTGAAACACGCCACCGTTTTTGTAATCGTAATTAGCTGCAGCACCTACGAAATATGAGCCTTCAAAAGCCTGTATTCTGCCGAACCAAAAGGCCGTTCCACCCATTGGATATGGGCCAACAAGACCGTCAATAGGATGGAATCCACTCGCATCAATAGCTACCGAATACTTGACCCAAGGGTATAAGCTGTGCGACTGCCCGCCATAGCCTTCCTCAAACCCGGTGTTTCTGAGAAAAGGACTAGGATTTGGCAACGTATGGAAAACTTTATCGCCGGAACACGCCGGGCGATACAATGGACTGTTAGTTCCACATACCCTGAAGTGATAATCCGTGTTCTCCGCTAGTCCTGTTATAGCTACCTCGTGCTCTGTCTTAAGCACAGGGTCTTCCGGAGTTGACTGACCATAAGATGTAGTAAGGCCATATTCTACACGCGAAGTCGTGGGCACGTCCGTCTTCCAAATAACTATCGTGCTCATCCCGTCAGGACCTGGATTCGTTGTGATATCGTAAAACTGTATTGGCGTTTTGAATGTCCGATCGTCCGATACCCAACTACTGTAACCGGGCGCACTGCTGGAAACTCGATAGTGATATGTGCTGCTGTTGTTTAAGTCGGTTAACATAACGCTGTGTTGTGTGACCAAGTTCTGGTCTTCTACCACCAACCCATAGCCTTGATCGAAACCATATTCTACGCGGGAAGTGCACGGAACGTCGGTGGTCCATTCGATTTTAACAGTAGAGTCTGGCAAATTAGGATCACCCGGCACTATAGCAGTCGGCCCCGATGTAACTTGAATCGGCGGCAGCTCTGTCCAAGTCACATTATCCCACAAAGTGGACATAATATATTTTTGTAGCGGGTTTGGCTGGTAGCTCTCAATAAATAGCGTATAAGTTCCTGGTCCTGGTACACTTACCGAGCGTGTATACCACGCATTACCCCACGGAAATGTCACCCAATTTGTAACGTCATTGCGATTGGTCGTCGCAAACGGAACCAAACCCATGCGCACTCGACAGCCGTTGTCATAAGGCAGAAGACCGTTGTCCAAAGAGTATGCTCTTGCTGTAACGGATATTATCGCGCTACCGCCCCACCAAGTGAACGTTTGGTATACTCCTCCGTTTACGGAATTACTCCAGGCCTGAGCACCGCACACCGCCAAGCCGTCGGGCGCTGACGGTGGAGTCGGAATAAGTACGTCAAACGTACCATCGGCTCCCATCGCCCCGATCGACGGATTACCAGGATTTCCATCGGGTATAGAATAGCTGTAAGGGGTCCAATTTTGCCAAATGACGTAACTATATGAGACTTTCACGACCGAAGGGCTAGGAATCGCACCGCCTTCGACGCGCCTGATACTTTTGCCTGAGTGCACCGTATAATCCACATTACGCACATAGGTCACCGTACCATCCAGGTTACGCACCACAACAGAAGACGGAATGACCGAACTGTGAGCTAATGGAACTATCGCGGTACCTTGAAGAAGGACTAACTCGTCCGTAACCGATACTGATTCCTCGAAGCTGGGATTATCAATCGGGTTTTGTGCGCACGCACCCAACTGCAACACGAACAACCCGACGCACAGAGCAACCACCAAGATTCTGTTTATACCAGCCATTTGGCAACCATCCCCCAAATTGCCTGCCCTACCTGCGCGTCGATATTGCCCCACACAACCGTATCCGGCGCGCAAGACAACGCGCGCCGAAAGTTCAGCACGGACCTGCCAGACCAAGTTCTTGATGTTGCAGCTCAGAAATTACGGCGTAACAACCTGTATATCGCTCTGGCGTCTAGGTCTGAGGTTAGGTTGAATCTTGCCGTTGATAATAATAGTGCTCGATATTCCGGTAACCATCACGTATGAATTAACACTCGGCGGCGTGATGGTATTGCCTGGAGCTAGGTTATTGTAGTCTACGCGTAGACCCACGTGACCGGAGCCGTCGTTCCGATTTGAGCCGTCGTTAATGTAGAAATACTTGTTAACCGCGTCAACGAATGTAACCTTACCCCAAGTCTTAATCAGAAGTCCTATGTTATTGACTCCGACCCCGTTTTCAACGCCTGGGGTGTATTGGTTCAGCGGTCCTCCGCCAACAGCAGCGTTGTTGAGTGCTAGCGGCGCGGGAGCTTCGGCAAAAGCGGCCGTCGCCAGACAGAAAATCGCCACAACACTAATAAGTGCAACCGATCTCATTGCTTCACCTCTCAGGTCAGACAACCTATCTTACATCTATTATGCTTTATACCTCAATAAACGCGATTTGACAAGGGTCGTAACCAAGTTTTTGCCTTATGCATCGATCAAAAATATAAATAAAAAGAAAAGCAGGGTGCCCGAGAATTCGGGCACCCTTTGTCCAATCCAATATCGGTCTAGAAGTGGATTTGGACTGCGTCCTGAACCTCAGGCACCATTGGATCCCATCTCATATACAGCATCCGAATCCTTCCAACACCAGAGATGAATCTGCTGGTGCTTATTCCTTGGACGGTAACAAACTGGCCGTCTACCGTCGGGAACGGATAAGGATCCCACTCAGTGCGCAGTCTTCTGGAGCGGAATACCTTCACTCCGGTATAGCCACCTTCGTTGGGCACTCCGCTACCATCATCCAGGTAGAACCACTCCCAGTTCTCGTCGGATCCATATCCTCTGGCCGTGCCCGTAAGTCGAACGAGTAGGCCTTCAGTGTTTACTCCTACACCTTGGACAGTGGGCGGATAGCCTCCACCACCGAATGCCTTTGTGGTCATACTCAGGAATGCCGGAATATTTACCGGCTCGCCCGGCACCACGCTTGGCATCGCATTAAGCTGGAGCTCGCGCGGGATGTCGAGCTGACCTGCAGGAGTCGGCGAAGTAGGCAGGGCCAGATTACCGCGCATATTGGTAATCTTGTAACCTGGCTCCAAACCCTCGGGCATGTAACCCGGGTTGAGTCCAGACTTCTTGACATTCACTTTGATTCCTGCCGTTCGATCAGGCGACTCGACGTAGAACCAATAGTAGCCATCTGCCGCATCGCCCTTGTCAACGTATGTGACTACGAGCGGATTCGCGGAAGCATCGATAATCACGCCTCCGTTCGGCAATGCCCTAGCTGCTCCAAGGCTGGTAACCGTTGGAACCACATATACATCATTAGGCTTTCCACATACCAGAACGTTCTCGCCCCAATCGGTCATCACGCAGTTAATTCCAAGAATCTCAACCAGCGTTCCTACCTCAGGGATAGTAATTCCGGTCGTGGTCGGCGTATCGGCGTATACCCAGAGATTCCACGGAGTCGAATCGGACGGCGATCTAGTAATAAGCAACCTGAACCGGTTGCTAGACGGCTGCGACTCCACCACCTGCGAAGAGTACTTCATCAGACGACCAAACGCGTTGTTCGTGTCTGTGTAGTAGCTCATCTGGAGCGGTGTCGGCAACGGCTTACCACTCGCCACCAAATACGGTGGGCGGATCGGCACGATTTCACCCTGAGCGCGACCGGCACCCGGTTTTACCCAAGTGCCCTCGATCACAACCTCGTCGCCCTCTTTTAGAGTCGCCTGGCCCGTATAAACTCGCACCTTGCAACCAGCCGGAGTATTCGCGTGCTTGGTGTCATAGATGTAGTAGTAGCCATTCAATCCATTGGCCACTCCGCCGGCAACATCTCGTGCAGCCCTGAACACGATACCTCTAACACACACTACCTCGCCAATCGGCCTCTGATCGGGATTGTTCCTGGCGTTGCCGCCAGTAGCATTCCAAACGATCAGCGGATCAAGCGTGCGGTTAACATCGGTTGCGGTATCGTTGCAGCCAACCGTTACCATTGTTGGGGGCTCGGTGCTGTCAGCATAGCGCGGATACGATGGGTTGGCACCTGGCTTATGAGCATTCACTAGGTAAGTGTCAGGGTCAACAGCGATCACATAGACGCCGTTCGCATCCGTCTTCGCAGTGAAGGTTTTTGTGCCGATCGCTTCAACGGTAGCATCCTCAACTGGCCATCCGGTTACCGAGTTCGTTACCGTTCCGGAGATCCAAGCGCCTGCAACGTTTATTGTAACGTAACCCACCGTTTCCGGCACGGTCGGGTAGTCTCTATCTCTGACATATACAGGCAATTGGTATGTTCCTGTGGCCACGGTCGAAGGCACTGTAATGGCCAGCGAATAAGTCGCAGTCGAACCGTTACCGGAGACCGGGTTCATAGGAACAACGCTCTGTCCAAACGGTGTACGATCCAGGAAGCATCCGGCGTTAGGATGTCCGGCATCGCGCCAAATATCCAGATAGCCATTTAAATCGCTTGCCTGAACGGTTATAGTCACAACCGCGTTAGGATCGCAATTTGATCCGTTGAGCGGACTATTGCTGCCGTCGTACGTAGGCTGATACTCGCCGGCTGCCCAGGTTATCTTAGTAGTGGAGCGGCTATCGATCGAATACGGACTCCCAGGCGGGTCCGGTGGGGCGTAAAGGCCGATGCAGCGGCCGTTGGCCATCCATCCGGTGCGTCCTCCGGTGCTCACCAAGTTTCCAAGGGCATCCGTCTCGATCATTAGCGCAGTCTTCTCAGCCGGAGTGCACAAAAAGCCGTATTTCTCGCAGTCTATGTTGTTATCCGGGTCAGCGGTGGTATACAACGCACTGAACGGAATCTTGTAGACAGCCGTCTGGTCAGGATCGTAGTGGTTGCTATTCGGGTCGCTTTCGACGTAGCGGCTGATATACGCATACTGGCCATCCTGCGTGAACGCCACGCTCACACCACGGCGAATCTTCCAATTCTGATCCTGCACCTGGGATTGGGCAGTAGTGGTGAAGTCCCACTTCATCAGTCGACCGCCATGCTGCCAATCGTCAGCACTGCCGCCCTGCGAAGGGTCGGTGCCGTAGTATGAGGGCACGTGGATATACCCATCGGGACCGATACCTGGCTTCATCAGGTATGGAAGCTTACCATCCTGGTCGACTACTGACCAAAGAGCATGTGGCGCCCACCCGGGACCATCGGTCGGGTCGTTGCTGGTCATCTCGATTTTGGCAGCAGACACCGGCTGAAGAGGCGGATGTGGAAACTGGTAGGTTGCGACCGTCTTACCGCCCACGCTTGGCCCTTCCATCGTGAAGAATCGAGGCATGGCATAATGCTGTCCACTTGCCGAAGTGCCCTTCACCCAGCCGGAACCGTCGAGATTCCATCTATGGTACCAACCTTTAGAGAAGCTGCTAGCGTAGACATAACCGTCGCTCGATATCTGAACTCCAAACGGTCCGCTGTAGCCCCAATTGGCGCCATCGTCGTTACCATCGTATAAAACCGTAGGGTTCGAACCGTCGGGCTCAAAACGCACAACGTCTTGGCCGCCACTGGCTCTAGCAGCGTAGACGTAACCGTAGAATGGGCTGTTAGGATCGGTAACTATATCGGCTCCGCGCCAGCCGCCTCCCAGCGGTGCCGGCGGATCGCCGTAGACGGGATCGGTTGTTTCCCAAAGCGGGACTATGTTTGTTCCTGTCACAGGAAGGCGTTTTGCTGTGATTACAGCCTTATACTCGCCGCTTGGGGCGTAAGTAGAATCATCTTTCGTACCATCCCACACCACGGCGTTTGTGTGCATACCTTTGGTACACAGGTGACCTGTCACTGGATCACCGTAGAGAAACTTATAGGTTCGCACCGGAGTCCCGCCTGCGTATGGCACGATTTCGATTTTCACCGACCAGCCGTCGGTAGTATCGTTGGCGTCTGCATTGAGCATGTATGAAATGCCCACAGGAACGCTTGCGGGAGTCGGGCTGTTAGGAGCCCATTTGTAGACCCCGATTGCGCCCCAAGAAGCTGAAGCGCACATTAGCGCTACGACAAGCGCTACCGCTGTTAGGTAGCGGTTCATTTTGATAATCCCCCCTCTCATAATGTTTGCGACGTCGGGTAGTATCAAGCAGTACTAACGTAGCACTACTGACTATTCCTTGAGTTTCCGGCAACTGCGAAAAGTTTTCCTCTTCGAGGTTTCACACAGACAACCCGGATAGAGTATAGAACTTCCATAATAAAACTGGGGCGGCAACCTGGAGCGGCACTCCTAGGCTGCCACCCCTTTCAAGGGGGACAAAGCCCCATAATTTCGTAGTGGCCGGATTTTTATTTACTTTGCTTGATTTTACGTTTTGCTTGCTTTTGCTTAACCAATTAGCTCGGCTGAGCAGGAATGATCAGGGCCAGGTTGTCCTTATTGGTGTAGAACCAATAACCCAATCCCGGGCGCAGATGATCATCGTCACCAATGTCGTAGGTTACACTATAACCTGACTGCGTGACTGGATCAAATGCGTAAAACGTGTTCCCACACCATCCGGCAGCCACAGCTTCCTCCCAAGTCTTGAGTGTAGTGCCATCAGTCAGATACAGGTTTTCCACAACACTAGTCTCATGGTTGAACGGATGGCCAATCAGATGCCATCCACCAGCATCTTGACCGTCAAGCTGATAACCCGGAAGTGAGAGCCACATGTCGGTCATGTTGTTGCTGCTGTCGGGAACACCATCAGGAACGCCCTCGTAGCTGACTGTATAGTTACTGTCACTCGCAAGCCAGTACCCGTCACCCAGCAAAACGTTACCAAACACTTCGGGCTCCAGATCATCGTAAATAACACCAGTCTGAGTAGTGGCATCGAATCTGGAAAGAGTTCCCACAATGTTTATACCGTCAAAAACGCTTAGCGGATCTGGGTTGAACGGTACCAGCGGAGCGCTGATGCAGTTCCAGCCTGTCAGCACATCAAACGTAGCAGTGTCGGCGACGCAAGCTCCTGCAAGCACAAACGCCAAAGCAAGCACTAAACCTAGAGTCTTCATCGTTTCACCTCCTTTCGATATTATACCTTTCGACTCAAATCGAGTAAGCAAGCTGTCCACCTCCCCCTTTCGAGTTTGCAGTCGGCAGCGCGAGCTTCCTCAAATCGGAATATAGCACACGACCAGCAGACTGTCAACCCGGTAATATTACTAGATATCTGAAGTTTTATTCTGTTTGTTGCTTCTGCATGCAACGAATGAACAGATTTTCAAAGAACGACAAATCCAACTAAATCAGGTTGGGAATAAGTGCGAGTCTACTGACGATGTTTCGATGTTTCCCAGGTTTGCGGTTATCTGAAACCAGGCGACCGGTCAGTTTAGTCATTTGCTTCGCCCTGCCCTTGGGGAGGGCAGCGGCTTTCTCCTTCCTTTCCTCTATCGTTCTCCGAGTTTTTTATGAATCGGAGAGAATTAGCCGCCGGCCGGACGACCGGCGGCTAGTTGAAACTGGTGCACCAATCTAAAGATTCTAGAGTTTTACTTTCTGCGGCGGATGCCGAAGCCCACCAGACCTACCAGGCCACTGGCCAGAGCCAAAATGCTGCCCGGCTCAGGTACTGGGGCAAGGATTGCATTCAGAGCATTTGCCTGGCCTTTGTACTGCTGAGCGTCATCAATGATCCAAGTGAATAGCGGCTGACTGCTCGATCCGTTCTGCGTACCATCGAAAATGTAGGACAGTCCCAGCGAAGGAATCTTGAACTCCATTGGCGGCTCAACTAGATCATATGTCCCAGTGGGATTAAAAGCACTGACTCTAATCTTCTGTGCATTGCACCCTGACTGGAGGAATATCTTTAGATTCCAAACCAAATTCTGGGACCCTACAGCACGGTAGTCGCTACCGTAGCCCATCTGCGCCGATCCCGGGCCGAGATCCCAACTGGCGAACACTACAGCAGCACTACTCCCTGGCGGGTTGACAACGTCCAGCGAGTCTATGCCGTCCAAGGCTCCAGTTCTAACGCCCATTCGGTAGCTAGTTGCGAGCGCATTGCCACCGTTTTCATCAGTTACTTTGAACTGAATGAACCACTGCGGATGAGCATATGCTCCGCTGACCATACCGAACACCAGGGCCACTACTGCGAGAACTATAATTTTTTTCATCATTTCACCTCCTCCTCTCCTGATAGAAGATGCGACTTTGGATTTGCTTATGTCGCTTATCCTTGTGCTCTTCAATTTGGTTGTCCCCCTTTCTAGATCATCCAGCTAATGCGGATATTGTCACGCAATATTATGTTGCAAAATCTGTGCCAAAATCCGACTAGCTCAGCGGTGCACCATCAATATAGGGGGATCTTTAGAGCACAAGTCTTAAGCCTGTTTTGTTAATACGTGTGAGGTGTTTCCTCCTTCCTTCCCTGTCGGCCCCATTGCAATTGGAGCTCCAGAACTGCAGAACCGATACTACCTACTAAAACATTCTAGCTTTGGTTTGTCGAGCCTGTCAATATTTGACCGTAAAATCAGGTAATAATACCTAACCCCCTCTTGATTTTGCAGCTTCGCCCCCTCTTGCAGGAACTCCGCCACCACGACGTTGTTCTTCGCCTTCAATTTATCACCTAACTTTCAAGCTGTCAATGGGTAGTTGCGCAAATCAGGTAATATTGCTTATGCTGAAAATACGGCCGAGCGATTGAAATCGCAAGCAGCGGCCAGCAAAGTCAGCATTCGCCTACTGAGATCTGAAAAATGGAAGAAAGGATGAGGAATATGAGCCAAAGAAGACCGGCCGTTGCAGGCATGTTCTACGATGCAGACGCTAGAGCGCTGAGGGAGAGCATAGAAGAATGCTTTCTCGATAGGCTAGGACCGGGAAGGTTGCCGCAGATTTCGCAGAGCAACAAACGTCGGATACTCGGCCTGGTGTCGCCGCATGCCGGATTTATGTACTCGGGCAGCGCTGCCGCATGGGCTTATGACGCCCTAGCAAACGATGGCTTGCCAGATTTAGCCGTCATAATCGGCCCAAACCACCATGGCCTAGGCGAAGTCATATCTATCAGCATCGCAGAAGAATGGATAACGCCGCTAGGAACTGTTAAGATCGACCGAGACACCGCAGATGCGATCCTTGCCGCCTCCGAATTCGCCCGTCCGAACGAGCAAGCCCATTCGCGAGAACACTCCATAGAGGTGCAACTTCCTTTTATTCAGTATATTGGCGGAGACAAGGTGAGGATTGTGCCGATAGCCATAGCCCATTTGCGACATTCCGACGCACTTCTAGCGCTCCGTGATATGAGCAGGGCCATAGCAAACGCCATACAAGGCAAAAATGCCGTAGTGATCGCAAGCACCGACTTTACTCACTACGAGCCTCAATTCATTGCACAAGAGAAGGACTCTGCGGCAATAGATAAGATACTAGCGCTCGATGCTGAAGGGCTTCTGGAGGTGGTCAACTCAAAATCGATTACCATGTGCGGAGCATTGGGAACCGCTACAATGATAGCCGCTTGCAAGGCTCTCGGAGCAACATCCGCCCGCAAGCTTGCTTATTATACGTCCGGCAACGTGACCGGAGAGACAAGTCAGGTGGTTGGATACGGCGCAATCAGCGTGGAGCGCGGCGGGGGAAGCTGATATTACGAAAAAACTCTTCGTTACCGCCCTTCGCCAAGAAACTCACGAAGACGTGCAAGGTTATGACGAGCAATTTCATTGTTCGGATCAGCCTTAATCGCCATAAGATAATGCCGTTCCGCTTCCTTGAATCGGCCCATGTTTGCCAAAAGAAGCCCAAGGTTGCTATGGGCTTGGGCGAAGCGCGGAGCGATATTAACGGCTCTATAATAATGGTACAACGCTTCCTTAGGCCGGCCCAAATCCTCCAGCGCAATAGCAAGGTTATAATGTGGCCAAGCAAAGCGCGGGTTAGCCTTGATAGCTTTGCGATAGTAGCGAATGGCCTCGTGGATATCTCCCTGAAAGTAATAGTCGCAACCTAGGTTGAAATAGGCAGTGGCGTTGTTTGACGTGACTGCAATCGCTCGCTTCCAAAGCGTCATATCGTCGCGCCAGTAGCGGGTCTGCATGTGGGCGGCTATAATAAGAACAACCAAAACACAAATTGCAGGAATAGTTAAAATCGCCGCACGATTTTTTTCATTCAAGCGCGTCAGATCGGCAACACCCCAAGCGATAATGATGAACAGCCCAATCAATGGAATATAAGTATACCGATCGGCCATAGCCTGATTGCCCACTTGAACTAGTCCGATGACGGGAATGAGCGTAACGATATACCACAACCATCCCACAATCAAGTAAGGGTATCTACGCGCCAACCGAACAAAAACACCTGTGATTGCAATCAGAAGCAGCGCAGCGCCTATAGTTTGCCATACGGGCAAACTCGAGCCAGGATGTGGATAGAACGCCGCCAACCCTCTAGGCAGAAACATTTTGCCTATATACGCAACGTAGGACGTTATAGCGTTAGCCACTCGAACACCGAGAGGAAACACTTCAAGAGTAGCTACCGACCCGCCTCGCTGCTGAGCCACGTATGTAATCACACACGATGCGGCAGATAGAGTAAAGAGCGGCAACTTCTCATATAGATAAGAAAGATAACCCTGCTTACGATTTCTAGCCAAGGGCCACCAATCAAGCATAAGAAGCACGAACGGCAACGTTATAAGCATAGGCTTTGCCATCAGCCCGAGCGCAAATATCAGCACAACAAGCATGTATCGCCCAATTGTCGGCTTTCTCGCGTATCGAATATAAGCCAGAACTGCAAGCATCCAAAAGAACGTAGAAAGAACATCCTTCCGCTCAGATATCCAAGCAACCGACTCTACATGCAAAGGATGTACAGCAAACAAAGCAGCAACGAATGCACTAGCCCACAATCTTTGCGTCGCCGCTATGAGCACAAATAAAAGAAGTATGCTATTGACCGCGTGAAGAATCAAATTAGTAAGATGGTGTCCTGAGGGGTCCAATCCGAATAATTCAACATCGAGCATGTGAGAAATCCAAGTAAGCGGATGCCAATTGCTGGCGTAGGTGCTGGAAAATGCCCAAGCAAGGCTTTTATATGTAATGCCGGACTGGACATTAGGATTTTTAGTGATGTAATCGTCGTCGTCGAAGCCAACAAAACCGAAGTCTGTTGTCTGATAATAGATTGCGACCACCGAGGCCAATAGAAGAACGCATATTATAATTGTAGTAGCACTTTTTCGTTTGTTATTTGGAATGCCCATTTTGTGTTCGTTATTGAATTTGCTCAAACTGAACAGCAAGTTTGATGATTTAATGATACCATACTGCGCAAGTTTTGCTGGGCTTCGCCGGGTTAGTTTGGTGAAGGAACGGGAAGTATTTTCACTAAGTGTGCTAATAGGCGGTTTTTGAGTTATCGAAGGTGATGCGATTATGGACATGGAGTTGTTTCACGAACTGCTCGTTGAGATCGAACAGATTCCGGCGACAGATATCCACGCACACATTAGCGCTGACCTGCCAGTTGCTCCCAACCTGTCAGAGGTCGTTTTGTGTCCTTATATCCGCGCGGAGCTTGAGACGGCCGGAGTAGGCGAGGACGTTTTCGAGATCGATGGAATAAAGAAGCGGGTCTCGGAGGCGTTCAAACACTTCGAAAAAATAGAGAACACTACCAGCTTCTGGTGCTTGACTCACATCCTTAGGGATCTTTACGGATTAATCGAAAAGCCGCACAAGGCAGATATAGAGTCTCTTTCCAAAGCGGTGGAGCAAAATGCTCAGAATCCCAATTGGACGTCGAACGTATTGGAAAAATCCAATGTATCTGACGTTTTCTTGGTTTGTGACTGGCGCAAGCGGATTCCTGAGATGTCTCGGCCATTTTTGCCTACACTTCGGATAGATAGCCTAATTAACGAAGCGCACAGTTCGGAAACCTTGGACACTTTGACCGAGGTTACAGGGCAGTCAGTTTATGATGCAAACGAGTTGCGAAAGGCGATAGCGCGGCTGTTTGAATCGGCAAAGGAAGCGGGAACAGTCGCCGCAGCAGTGTCTGTGGAACCTGCGACGGACTTTGTTCCGAGCGACAGGAATGAAGCTGATCGGGTATTGTCGCTAATACTCCTAGGTCAGAAAACAAGCCGTGACGATAGAAAGATGATTCGCTCGTATGTGGCGGATCAAGTGCTGAAAGCCTGCGCGGACCACGAGATGCCGCTGCAACTTATGTTGGGCGTGCGAAAATTGCGGGAAGGTAATAAGCGCATAGCCGCCTATGAACCCGGAATGATTGCGATGTATGCGGATCTCTTCGCGCGACATTCGGAGGTGAAGTTCGATGTTTTCAGCGCGAGCGAACAAATCAACCACGAGCTTACAGTAATTGCTAGGATGTATCCGAACGTATACGTCTCGGGTTACTGGTGGTATCAGATGTTCCCGGAACGCATTCGATCTATGGTGCGCGAGAGAGTGCAGATGTTGCCTATGACAAAGAGCTGCGGTTTCTTCTCGGACGCGCGATGCGTCGAATGGCTCTATGGCAGGGCTAAGTTAACGCGTTGGGAAATAACGTATGCGCTCACGGAATTGGTCGAGCAACATTATATAGATGAAGGGACGGCGGTCAGAACGGCACGCTGCTACCTTCAGGAAAATCCCTTGCGGATATACTCTCTATCGGCGGATTAGATCGCCGAGCAAATTGACTGCATAATGCTAGGCTGCAAGCCGCATTTTCGTCTGAACCAGGCGGAATATTGCGTCGCGTCCCACTGTACCCTTCAGGTGACCGTCTTCCATAACCAATAGGCGACAAACCTCCGGCGATGTAAGCTTGGCAACCGCCTCCCAGGCATCTTCGTCTTCTGAAATCTTGTAACCACCGTCGATCTTGTGAGCTATTTGGCCCACTGAAACCATCTCCCAGTCGGATGAAGGCACAGTCCGGACCTCTTCAGCGCCAATTACCCCGATGACGTCTTCGGTATCCGGCTCTACTACCGGATAGCAGGAGTATTCGTGTTTCAGCAAGTGCTCATCGACAAATTTTCGTATGGATGTGTCGGCTTTGATTACGGGCACATCGGTTGTCATAACTTGCTCCACACGCACTCCGGAAAGCGCATCGCGAATAAGCACCTGTTCATAGCTAGACCTGGCTGCACCGGCGAGGAACCATCCGATGAAAACAAGCCAAAGTCCTCCGACCAGATTGCCTTGGAGTATGCCCAAAATACTCGTGCCCGGCATTCCGACAAATCCGACCGCCATCAGCATGAATCCAAAACCCTGGCCCACGTAGGATGCCCAGCGCGTCGCTTTAGTCAGATTGCCGGTAATGGCCCATATAATCGATCTGAGCACACGCCCGCCGTCGAGCGGAAATCCGGGCAAGAGATTGAACACACCTAAGATTAAGTTGATAAATCCGAGATAACTTGACACCGCAACAAACCAGAGCGGCCATCCTAAGTTACCGGCTGTGATTGCCGCCGTGTAGAACACCGCGCCGAGAAAGAAACTGGTAATCGGTCCTACTAATGCCATCCAGAATTCTTCGCTCGCCGATGCGGGCTCGTCCGAAGTCTGAGAAACGCCTCCAAAGAGAAAAAGCGTTATTCCCTTAACCTCCGCTCCGTAGTATCTTGCAACAATACTATGGCTCAACTCGTGAAAAAGCACCGATCCAAACAGTAGCAGCGCCGCTAATAATCCAAGCGCCCAGTTTGTGGTGCGACTAAATCCCGGATATGCAAACGGGAAATAACCACTCGCAAGCGTGTAGACTACGAGAAAGAAGACGACAAACCAAGACCAGTCTATATTTATATTGAAGCCGAAAACTCGGCCCAGCCTGACACCTCCACCCATTTTAACACTCCTGTGAATTATTGCTAACGCTAATATCTGTTTACCCATCTGAGCGCGTCGAATACAAATAGCCAGAATGAAATTGCATCTTGGCCAAGTATCGTGACGCTATCGTACGCTGAATATCCGAAGGTAAACCAATACGCCGGTAGAAGTATATAAATGCGGAGGCTGATTTTAGGGGAGGGCTCGACGTGAAAGTAAGAAGCTTCTGTTTTGTTTTTGTTATCATAGCGTTGTTGCTTGCGACATATTCCTTTGCTCAGGCTGCCCAGACCGTAATGGGCACTGCGATATCTTCGACAGGCAGAGTAATTACCGTCAAACCCGACGGCGATGGTAAAGTTGTCTTATTAAAACTCCAAAGCGACGCGAACATATTGCGCGGCCAATTGGGCATGGAACTGCGCAAGGCTACTGTGGCTGATATCTCGCCTGGAGATAGAATTGTCGCAGTAGTAAACCAGGACGGGCAAGTGTCGTCAATTAAAGCTTTTTATTCGGTGACCAAAGGGACCCTGTCAATGAGAGAACGAGGCAGGCTGTTCTTCAAAGATGGTAGGGTCATCAAGGTCGCACCCGAAGCGCGAGTGGTTTTTGCTGGCGGTAAGCTCGGCAAGCCAGAGGACTTAAAACCCGGAGCGCCACTAATCTGCAGGCTGAATCCAACCACAGAAGAAGCCTGGTTAATCGTCGCTTCCGAGCCTACTAATAATACCAAATCGGTTGCGGCCCCAAAAACAAAAGAGCTTCCGGTTGCACCTGTTGTATTGGCCGCTAATCCCCAAAATAGCGAAGTTAAGACCAAAGTAAAGGGATTTGCCGAATTATCTACTGTTCCCGCTTATCCCAACGCAAAACAGAAAGACAAATCGGTAGTAAGGCCTGTCATCGAATCGGTTACATATACGGGTCCGTCACCGCTGAAGGCTAGAGATTGGATTCGCGTCGATGTAGTTGGCACGCCAAACGGGAGAGCAATCTGTGAGGTAAAGGGGCTGATCCCGCGAACCGTGATGAAAGAGATTGAACCCGGAAAGTATCGTGCTTCGGTGATGATACCCAGCAACAAATTTGTTCACAATCAGCCGCTGCTGGCACATTTAACCGTTGACGGAGTCGATGCCCCAACCGTTCAAGCAAGCAAGCTAATCACTGTGGAGCCGCCGGTTGCCGAACCTTCTCCAACGCCCGAACAGGTTGTTGCAAACGTTCCCGCTCCGGTGCCATCGCCAGCAAGCTTGCCCGAACCCGCTCCCATTCCAGAGTCGAATCAAGCTGCGCCTCAGGATCCTGCACCACAGCCGCCAGTCGCAATAAAACCGCCCGCACCAGAACAACCGAAGACCAAAGCTCCCGTAGTTCTTACCGCACCGGTGATGGGAACCAGGATTCTCCGAACTCTCCTAATTACTGGCACGGCAGAACCGGAGTCTAGCGTCATAGTTACTGTCAGCTATACCAATGGTTTACAGGGTCTTCTTAACCTATCTGGACAGGTGTGTTCGCAACTCATCGCAGTAAACAAAGACGGACGATTCCAGGTAGGGCCACTTCCACTAGAAGGGCCGCTCGCAACAAAGGGATTAATATTCAATGTAAAAGCCTACTATCCAGACTCAGAACAAACTGCATCGGTGGTGAGCGTATTTGGAGATAGGGACTGACCTTGTATTAAGCACAGCCAAAACTAGTCGCGGCGATAGGTAGCTATTAGTATCCAAAGCCACCTATCTGGCCTGTGGATATCTATTTGAAGCTCGGTATGATGATTCCGCGCATAATTACGTTCTGAGCGAATATAAAAACAAGCAGCGTCGGAATTGCGGCTACTGTCAGGGCTGCCATCGTCACATATTGGGGCGCGTAGATTTGGAGTTGGTAGAGCCAAACCATCATTGTCCACATGTTCGGGTCCTGACATACGAGCATCGCGTAGATAAACGCCCCATAAGCTCCCGTAAACGATTGGAGCGCAATTACGGCAAAAATCGGCTTACTCATAGGTATGGTAATCTTGCGAAACATCGTGAGCTCGCTTGCACCGTCAATGATACCCGCTTCGTAGAGCTCCTTCGGAAGGCTATCGAAGAACCCTTTCAACAGGAAGATCGCATAGCCGTTGGCCATTCCTGGCAAAATAAGTGCCCAGTAGGTATTGAGCAGGTGAAATTGCTTCAGCAAAAGAAAGCTAGGAATCATTGCCACCTCGGCAGGAAACGCCATAGTCGCGAGCAAGAACAACAACACTTTATAAGCGTACGGCAGATTGTAGCGCGAAAGCGCATACGCACACATCGGATTTACAACTAAGTGAGTGATAATAACAGCCAAGCAAAAGATAACAGTATTCAGCACAGCCCTGCCATGCAGCAGAATATAATTAATTACCACCACATAGTTTCGAGTAAGAAAATCCTTGCGTAAGTCTCCAGTGTGTGTTTTGACGTAATGCCAGTCGGATACGTAGACCGGTGGCGTGACGGCCGCAAACGACGCATAGTTAGTGCCAAATGCTCTGTTAACAGCTTCTATGCTGCCAAATCGATGCCTAAGGTGCTCTCGATACAGATTTTCAGTGTTAACAGCGCGCACTTCGCTTATCGGAACGCGCTTTGCAATAAAATCCATCCAATCTACAAGCGGACTTCCACCAGTTGGAAGCTTCGCCGGAAGACTGATCTCTTCGAATGAGCCGTAAGCCGTGTTGTGTCTTTCGTTTAACTTAGCAATATCGCCATCATATCGCTCTCTTAGAAATTGCCTATACGCAGACACAGCACCAGAACCGATCTTCATATATCTGAAAGGCAGGTTCTCGCGAACAAATTTCTCCCAATCTCTACGCTGTGCCGGATGATTTGGAGCTACTGGAGCTAGGTGAATCTCTCGGAAGTCCTTAAAACTTGTGCCCCAGCTTGCGTTCAGATCCTCAATCTTCGCGTTGTAGACGCTATCTCTCAGAAACACCGCAAACGCAGGGTCAATCATTATCGGGCGCAAGAAGTGAGCCGGCAATTTGCTCTTGAACTCAATCCATTCGCGCATTTTTGGCGAATCATCAGGTTGCCATTCGCGCATCTTAAAGCGCTCAAACGGGATAGTCAGTGTTTCAAAGTTCACATTCTCCTCGAGGTATAGCTTGTTTAGCTTCTTGATATCGCCTCCGAACCGCCTCCGACAAAACTCGCGGTAAGCATCTTTAAGCTTGCTAGGCGACTGCATATACCCCTCAAAGCCCGCTTGTTTATAATTAATTGGCAGCGATTTGACGAACGATTCCCAGTCCTTAACCTGATCCAGAACTTGTTTCGACAAAGGATTTAATTTGGGTGGAACGATCTCTTCGATCTTGGCAAAATCGGTGCCGTAGTATTGGTTAATAAGCTCAATATCTCCGGCGTATCGATCTTCAACATACTTCGGAAACAGCGCTTTATCGTCATACATGTATCGCGGGACCACTCGGTAACTACTCACATCCGCTCCACTAGTGACAGAAGACGCCAACATCAGCAAGAACGGATAAACCATTGTCACCGCTCCCGCCGACAGAACGATATATAGCGCCGCCACCACTAGGCGCATCTTGAGACTTCGTCTACCTACTTTTGGTATGATCGACATCTAACGCCCTTCTCAGGTTCTTCCCGCCGTAGAGAACCGCAGATCCTTGAGTATTCGCAACTGATACATCGTGAATCCGATTAGCATGCTGCCCATTATCCACGCCTCGGCAGTTGCAAAGCCGAATTTAAGATAAAGAAACGCGTTGTGCCAGATATCAAGCCCAATAACGTGCGTGGCATAGTTCGGACCGCCACCGGTCATCACGAACACGTTCTCCATAGCCTTGAACGCGCCGATGAACGCTCCCACGAAGTTAATGATTATGAGAGGCTTAAGGGATGGAAACACAATATGCCTGATCTTCGTCCAAATGCCAGCTCCATCTACATCCGCTGCTTCATACATGTCTTCGGGGATGCTTTTTAGGGCAGCCAAGTAGATTATGCTCCCCGGTCCGGCTCCTGCCCAGATACCAGGAATGATAATGCACAGCATTGCTAGCCTAGAATCGTTAAGCCACAACTGCGGCTCGATTCCCAGGAACGAGATCAGAGTGTTGAATAGTCCCTGTGGGCTAGGATCGTAGAACCATTTCCAAAGGAACATAATTACAATCCCGCTGGTAACAGCCGGCAGATAGTATAAAGTTCTGTAGAACATCTTGCCCTTCGGCACCTCAGCAAGCGCCAACGCCAAGAATATAGGCACGAAGAAACCCAAACCCAACGACAAGCCCACGTATAAGAAACTGTTCTTTATCGCGATAAAGAATGTGTCCGTTCCGAGCACTTTAATAAAGTTGTCCAGCCCTACAAACGCGCTGCCGCCGAGAATCTTGTAGTCCTGGAAGGCCATAACCATGCCCCTCAACAATGGATAGTAAGCCCAAACCAGTATAGAAAGCACTGCCGGAATCATGAAAATCCACGCTGTAAGATGTATACTGATACCCCTACGAGCAGCCACCCGTGTATCAGCCGTCTCGGCCGCCTGCGCTTTTGCAACAATCTTTACTTGTCTGATGGTAACGGTCGAAATCAGCACAAACATCCCGATAACGATCAACCATGCCATCGCGCGTTTCTTTCGCATCTCCTCGGGCGGAGTATTGCCGAGCATCTTCACGTTGATCCTATTAACCGCTGCGTCAAGAAGCTTCTTGGGATCCGCCTTGGGATTCTGGAAGATCGCCTGCATAGGCGTATCCATCATGTTGTATATCATCTCGCAATTAGGCCCATTGGGTTCCGGCCTGCCATATTTAAACGCCTGCTCGTTGGCTTCCAGCCATTCCTTCGGTATCTCAGCCACATATTCAGCATAACCATATTTCTTGAGCTTGTCCGGGTTCACATACTTCCACATCCCGTTCTCGACATAGCTCTTAGTGCGTATCTCGTCGGCCTTCGGGCCGGTCATAAACTTGATGTATTCCCATGCAGCACGCCTGACTCTAGGATCCTTTATCTGTGAACTCATAGCCCACATGCCAGCATTGATCTCGTTAGCCCTAATGCCAGTAGGACCGGCCGGCAGTGGAGCGATGCCTATCAGGCTTGGATTGAGATCGGACGTGTTGGTAACCATCTCCTGGGAATACGTAAACCACATCGCGATTTTGCCGAGTTTGATTTCCTGATAACCGTTGTTTGTAACGTTGGCCACCCCACGATAGGTCTTTCCGTTACGCTTCCACGGATCTCGAGTGAGCTTCCTATAGAACTCCAACGCCTTGACTCCGCCAGGCGAATTGAAAACCGCGCGATACTTTCCATCTTTCCCGCGCTCGATTACCTCTCCGCCAGCCTGCCAGATGAAGTCGGTTAAAAACCACGAACCGTGGGTTTGCGGAAAATAAAATCCCCATTGACCCTTCTCTGGAATTGTCAGCTTTTTAGCATATTCGTAGAACTCGTCCCAGTTTCGAGGAGGTCTGTTTGGATCGAGCCCCGCATCTCTAAAAAGGTCTTTACGATAGTAAAGCGCCATGGCACATTGAAACCATGGAATCGCGTAGACGTGTCCGTCCACAGTGATGACTTTGCGGATTGCCGGATGAATTCGCTCGAGTACCTCCGGGTCCTCTTTTATGAACTCATCGAGTGGCTGCATAAAGTTTTGTTCTATATACGTATGAAGCTTGCGGAAGTTAACGTAGAAAACATCCGGAGCAGTGCCACCAGCCATTGCAAGCAGGAAGCTAGATTCGGCCGCCGAACCCTGTATTTGCAAACCGCTGGAACTAATAATTTCTATCTCGGGGTGTTCCTTCTGAAACGCCTCGAAAACAGCACGCGTTGCGCGTACAATCGGAGAAGGATCGTCCTTACGCGGTACGCCCCAATAGCCGCCCCATAGCCTGAGCGTTACCTTCTGCTTGCCATTCGAAGCCGTAGCTGCTTGCGTGTTCGTCGAAGCCAAAAACAGGAACGCCAGCCCATAAACGACAGTAAGTATAATAACAAAAAGACGACATCCCGAACGAAGATACCTGCAGTGCAACTTTTTACTCTACCCCTATGGTGACTTCAAGTATAACTTGGGGCAGAGGTCAGCGTCAACCTTTCAGACAGCGTTGCCTATCCTGGCAATGATCTCCTTAATACTCCAATATCGGCGGTCGGGAAGGTCTTCAATAGCGTCGAGTATCATGTCAGGAGCTTCGTTTTCCTCGGCGCACTGCAATATTTCGATGCGACTGCACGGGAAGATTATATCGTCCAGATAAACCCCAATCTGTGCAGTAGTTCTGTGGCTAGTATCCGATGCCATCTAAGTTCCCTCCTTTGGTGCGGGCTATTCCTTTTGGGGATAATACTTTATTTAAATACCCCGTCCAGCAAGAAGTGAACCAGCTCGACCGCTATATTGTCAAAGAATTTGCACACTAAACGCACAAAACGGCTTCAGGTCTGTCTACGACCCAACAACCTCATACTGTTCGCAATGACCAACAGCGCACTGCCCTCGTGCCCCAAAACTCCCACCGCGAGAGTAACCCATTTCGCCAGTGCACCTACTACCAGTAACACTACAACTGCCAAGGCGAACAATATATTCTGCCTTATTATATTACATGCTTTCCGACTCAAGTCAATAGCATAAGGAAGCATTCGAATATCGTCCGCCATCAGGGCAACATCGGCCGCTTCAACCGCCGCAGGACTCCCCACGCCGCCCATAGCCACTCCCACGTTCGCCGCCGCCAGAGCAGGAGCATCGTTTATGCCGTCGCCGACCATTACAACCCCACCCCGTCTCAAAGCCAGCTCCCTTACTCTGCTTACTTTATCCTCTGGCAACAATTCCGCGTAAACATCGTCGATACCTAGCGCCTCAGCAACAGCCTTTGCGTTATGGACGGTATCACCGGTAAGCATTACGGTGCGTTTTATCCCGACTTGCTTGAGCATCTCAATCGCTTCGCGCGTACCATCTCTGATCGTATCCGCGACGCCGACAACTCCCAAAGCTTTAGTTTCGTCGGCTACATATATAATGCTGCAGCCGCGCTCCTTCATACCAGCAACAGCCGTAGAATCCGGAACATTAATACCAAACTCTTCCATCAAACGGCGGCTACCTATGTAGAACACCTCGCCATTAGCAACAGCCCTTGCACCCTTGCCCGGAAAAGCTTCAAAGAAAGAAACGCGCATCTCCTCCACGCCCGCCTCTCGCGCCTTCTCAATGATTGCGTCGGCCAGTGGATGCTCTGACCTGCTCTCAACGGCCGCCGCGACAGCAAGCACCTCTTCCACGCTGCGACCGTCGAAAGGCACTACATCGCACACCCTCATTTTGCCGCTTGTCAGAGTGCCGGTCTTATCAAACGCAACCGCAGAAATGCCGCCAAGAGCCTCAAGAAAAGCACCGCCTTTTATCAGCACCCCCAACTTAGCTGCGTTTCCAATAGCCGCAACTATTGCAACTGGGGTCGATATTACCAACGCACACGGACAAGAGACCACCAGCAGCGTTAGAGCACTTACCAACCACTCCCTATGCGTACCTCCAAATAGAGTTGGGCCGAGCACCGCCACAAGCACGGCCAGCCCAATAACTATAGGTGTATAAATTCGACCGAACGTCTCGCTGAACCGCTGAGTCGGCGCCTTTTGAGCCTGTGCCCCTTCCACAATATGCACAATCCGAGCAATCGTATTGTTTTCGACCGTAGTTGTAGCCCTTACCTCCAAAGAGCCACGACCGTTGATTGAGCCAGCGTATATCGGATCACCTTTGTGCTTTTCCTTCGGAACAGATTCACCCGTTATAGGTGCTTCGTTAACAGTCGATTCGCCCGCTATAACTATCCCGTCTACCGGCACCTTATCACCAGGCCTAATAATCACTGTTTCGCCGACATCTATCTGTTCCAACGGAACATCCATAATTTGTCCATCTCGCTTAACGGTAGCATAAGACGGAAAAGCTTCGATAAGAGATCTGATGGACCTGCGCGTTCTATCCACCGTATAAGCTTCTAGTGTGGAACCTAGCGAGAAAAGAAACATAACGGCCGCCGCTTCGGAGTATTCGCGTATAGCGATTGCACCAATAGCCGCAGCAGTCATTAGAAAATTGGTATCCGGTGCGAAACTTCTGAGGCTGAGAACACCGGACCTTGCCGAGAACGCGCCACCCGTCACAGCCGCAGCGAGAAACAGGCTATTGGACACTGGCTCCACGCCCTTGAAAAAATATACGATTCCGCCCGCCACCAGAAGAACACCAGAAAGCACAGTCAGAACAAGCCGAGCACTGCGCTGAAATCGAAACTTCTTTGCACGTGAGGGTGTTTTCGCAACTTCCTCCTCTATATCGTAACCGAAGTCGCGAATACGCCGCCGGATCGCCGACAGATCGATTAGTAAAGGCTCGTACTCGACGATTAAAACCGATGTAGCATAGTTGAGCGAAGCCCAAACCACCCCCCGCAATCGCATAATCGCACTCTCGACTTTGGATGCGCAATCAGGACAATCTAGTCCGAGAATTCTGATTCTATCGTGCTTGAATCGCTCGGCAACCGTTACGCCGAGCTGCCTTGCGGCTTCTCTAATGGCTTCGAAGGTAAGAAGGTCTTTCGCGTAGGTAACTTGAATGGTACGGCGGTCGGTATTGATTGTGACGCTCCGCATACCTTCCATTTCCTGGAGCATCTCTTTGAGTCTTTCAACACATTGGATGCAGTCTTCAAAATAATCCGGCCATACTACCGGTATGTCCAAAGTCTGGGTCTCCAAAGTTCAAAACCCCCATCGTTAATCCAAGCAAAACGTTTAACTATAGCCCAAACATTTTTGAGCGTTGCCGCGCATTATAGCTTTTTCTTCAAGATTAAGTTCTGCCTCTTCATACGTTCCCCCAAAATGCGCCGGATCGAACAAGCCCAGGTCTGTGCCGAAGAGTATTCGATCATGTCCGACTGCGTAAATGGTATCTCGAACTTTTCTTCTGTGGTATTGACTGATACAGAGCTCCGTATGGACGTTGCTACTCTCGCCGAACACCTTAATCGCCTCGCGCTACGCCACGACTCCTCCATGGCCCATTATAGTAGGCATTCCAGGATACTCTTCCGCACGTTTAAAAGCTCCTCTGGAACTCCATCGAAATAAATCTCGCCGTAACTACTTAGCACATATACTTTATTACCTCTTCAGCGTTTGAATAGTCGTGCGCCGGCACGTAGCTATTCTTCGGAAAGTCAGCAACCCCAAAGACCAGCTATGTTCTGCGCTTCTATAGCCTGCGCTATTCCGATCACTATCCTATCACTATCCTATGATTCCGCTCAGTGAGCTTAACGTATTAGATGTCTTTCGTGTACAGCATGCCTCTGCATCGATTGCTGCTTCCGGTTGTATATAACGCTATATATCGACAACGATTGCATCGACGTCGGACTCCGGAACTCGACCGCCAGCCTCCGCCAATGATTTCAGATGCGATGCAACCGATCTTGCGGCAAACCGAAGCGCCTGCTCACGCGTATGTGCTTCGGCGTGCACCTCAGGAACCGCCGGAATCTTCACCGACACCCAACCCGTTTTGTCTGTTGTTACTTCAACTCTATAACGCCTTATCATTTTAAAGACACCACCGACATTTTTTGTTTTTCAAACTGTTAGATCTTTGCAGCGATTTCGCCCATATCGCAGCTGTCTTCTATTTCTTGAAATTCAAAACACTTTGTGCGACCTAGGCGATGTGTCGGGAGCTAATGCTTATTTTCCTAACAAGGCATCAGGCTCACCAAACTCGCCAAACCTATACGACACTCCAATCCGCTTCGCAGAAACGTGATATTGCTCGCACAAAGTCTCAACAACCGACGAACTCAAGCTGCCAAAGATGTTGTTGTCCTAAACGCTGACAACTGTACCGCACGACCGAACACTTTTTATCACTTAAGCCTTGTCCAGGGTCATTTTACTAACAGGTACGTCGCTTGTAAACCGCGAGCAGAATCGATCCAATATTCTACAGAGTCATTTTCCTAAAAAAACACCAAGCTATCAACTTCTAAGCATGGCCTAACTGCGAAAAATTTCCTCCTCTATGCAAGTAGGTTAGTCGATATTCCCAACTTCTATCGGCATACTACCTAGCATAAGGCTTTGTTAATGCTGAATTGATCTATACCGGATACCTTTCGCAGTGCTATGCAGAACCCCCAATCTGTTGACAACTAATAGCGAACATAGTATACTTTTGTCTACTATCAGGTAACCATGGGCAGCATATCGAACGCATGTTCCCTTACTGCTCCATAACTTGGGAGGTATTACACGTGAGCGTATCCATATCATCACCTTGCAACCTCGATCAACGTTACTGCAACTCTCCGCTACGCTGCTCTAATGGGCAACTTACGCAAATAATCAAAGGGACTATAGATCCTGAAAAGGTTGCTGATGCAATTCTGGAAGCCTCAGGAGCGTTTTCGGAGGGCAACGGAATCTACACCAAAGCCCAACTCTATCGCAAGATGAGGATGGAGCGCAAGAAAAGCCCTGAAGTGGAAGAATATGGGCTTCCCAAAGAGGTCGAAGCTGAGCTTGTCGAACGCTGTATCGACGAGCTTATCGAATTGAGTCGCCTGAGCGTTTCACAGGAAGTGGTGCTCAGAATGCATTTGTGCGGAATGCACACGAGTTATATCGCAAATACTCTGAAGATCAGCCACCAAACAGCCGCCTACCGCCTTAAATCAGCAAAGCAAAAAATCATGGCAACCTACAAAGAAGGAAAATATGCCGGATGGTATGAGGTCTACCTGAGCGAAGTCAACCGTCCAGTATATCGCCCCCGCAAGCGAAGCTTGCAAAATTAGCACCTTATACAAAATCACGTGCAAAGTAGCATGGTTTTTAGTGTGTAATAGCTGTAGTTCGGTTTGACACGCTGTGTGCGTTGTGATAATATCACTCTCCGTGTCAATTTGACCCTATAGAATATTTCTATATTGGACACATAATGATAGCTAGAAAAAAGTCGTTAGCCCTTGTGCTTGTTTAGGAATAAGCACAACAGGGCACTATGATTGGATGTAAAAAATACTAAATCAAGCGAATCAAGGTTGTTTGGCAAATGGCTAAATCACTGATAATAGTTGAATCTCCTGCGAAGACGAAGACTCTGAAAAACTTCCTTGGCCCCGAATACGATGTCGAGGCCAGCATGGGGCATGTACGAGATCTTCCGAAGAATAGGCTTGGAGTTGACATAGATAAAGATTTTCAGCCGCAATACGTGCCAATACCGGAAAAACGAGAGATAATCAACAAGCTCAAGGAAGCGGCTCAGAAGGCGGACCAGGTATACTTGGCCTCAGATCCTGACCGTGAAGGCGAGGCCATAGCGTGGCATCTTGTAGAAACACTGGGGCTTCGCGATGCAAAGCGGATCCAATTTAACGAAATTACCAAATCCGCTGTGTTGGAAGGTTTACGAAACGCTCACAACATAAATCTCAATCTCGTAAATGCTCAGCAAGCGAGACGCGTTCTAGATCGGCTGGTGGGTTACAAACTGAGTCCGCTGCTCTGGCGAAAGGTTAAGAAAAATTTGAGCGCGGGGAGAGTGCAGTCGGTTGCGGTGAGACTCATCTGCGATCGAGAGCGAGAGATAGAGTCGTTCGTGCCCGTAGAGTACTGGACTATCACTGCGAGTCTGACGCCGAAGGCGAAGAAGCATCCGTTCGACGCAAAGCTAGTTCTTAGAGACGGGAAAAAGCTTACGATAAACAACCAGCAAGAAGCGGAGGAACTACTGAAGGCGCTCGAAGGCGCGGAGTATATCGTTAGGAGCGTCAAAAAGACTGAAAAGCGCCGCAATCCGGCTCCTCCGTTCATCACGAGCACGATGCAGCAGGAGGCATCGCGTAAGCTTGGCTTCAGCGCTAAAAGAACTATGACAGTGGCCCAGCAGCTCTACGAAGGCTTAGAACTTGGCGAAGCGGGCTCGGTTGGGCTTATAACCTATATGCGAACAGACTCGACTCGCGTTGCCAAAGAGGCCCAGGAAGAAGCGCGAGAATTTATTCTGCAGAACTATGGCAAGGATTTCGCACCTGAAACCGCTAGACAAATATCGCGAAAGGGAGCTCAGGATGCACACGAAGCCATAAGGCCGACTTCAGTGTTTCGTAAGCCGGAAGACATCAAGCAATTTCTAAATCAGGATCAGTATCGACTGTATAAGCTAATCTGGCAGAGGTTTGTGGCGAGCCAAATGTCGGCGGCGGTGTTTGACGTAGTGACCGTAGATATCCTTGCCAACGATATGACATTCCGCGCAACTGGCTCTACGGTCAAGTTCCAGGGATTCATGAAGGTCTACATTGAGGGCAAGGACGATTCGCAAGCGGTTGCGGACGAGGAACAACCTCCGCTGCCAGAAATGTCTGAAGGCGAGATATTAGATTTGCTGAAAATTACGCCCGAACAGCACTTCACCGAGCCTCCACCGCGCTACACTGAAGCCACACTTGTAAAGGCGCTTGAAGAAAAGGGTATCGGTAGGCCTTCGACCTATGCGACTATAATCTCGACAATCCAGGAACGCAAATATGTTGAACTTGTCGATAAGAAGTTCAGGCCTACAGAACTCGGGTTCATAGTTACGGACCAACTTGTAAAACACTTCCCCGAGATTATGGACGTCGAGTTCACGGCCGGGGTCGAGACAAGGCTGGATAAGGTCGAAGAGGGCGATTTGGATTGGGTAAAACTGCTCTCAGATTTCTATGGACCTTTCGAAAAAGACTTAGAGAAGGCCCTAGAGACGATGGAGAAGGTCAAGATCGAGCCGAAGATCAGCGACCAAGTTTGCCCTAATTGCGGTAAGCCTATGTTGATAAGAGAGAGCAGATACGGAGAGTTCCTGGGTTGCTCGGGTTATCCGGAATGCAAGACCACAATGCCGCTCAATAAACAGCTTGACGTGGTGTGTCCAGCATGCGGACAAGGGCATATCGTCGAAAAGAAGTCTCGAAAGGGTAGGACATTCTACGGTTGCGACCGCTATCCGGATTGCACTTTCGTAACATGGGACAAGCCTACCGATAGAAAGTGCCCGAAATGCGACGGCCTGCTGGGAGAGCGGCGTTTCAGAGGTCGTCTGATCGGCTACCGGTGCACTAACAGCGAATGTGATTACGAGGAACCTATAAACCGTAATAAGCAAGAAGAAACCGGCGAGGAAGAAGTGCCAGAAGCGCAACAGGCAGTAGCATAACCACCGATTTTTTGAAGCGATCGATATATATCTCTATATCAGGACCTGTCAAAAGTTCGTTGACAGGTCCGTTCTCTCTTTGTGCATTTGGCGTCACTTTTGTCGGCAGTTGATAATATATAACGCCTAAATTGACTTGATTTACCCTTTGGAAGCTGATATACTGCAACCAGGCGCATTGTGGAACCGATCCCCGATGAGGGGCCGGATGTTTCGCCGGGCGGGAACGTAATGGGGCAAATAGAACAGCACTACGAACGTGGCCTTGCCCTAAAAAACGAAGGCCGATATGAAGAAGCGCAGGCGGAGTTCCGGGCCATTCTAGAGATCGATCCCGACGACGCCGAAGCGCATAGGCAATTAGGGCTAATCTATGGTTTCGTCGGCATGTTCGAGGAATCTATAGAAGAGCTACTCACGGCGGTACGTCTCGACGCTCTTAACCTTAGCGCACGAAACGATTTGGCACTTACGTATTGCATGTTAGGAATGTGCGAAGAGGCCAAGGCTGAATTCGAGTATGTTCTAGCCCTCGATCCTGATAATGAAGTCGCCAAGAAACACATAGTCTACTTCTGATAGATAATTTATATTGCTTCTGTTTCGAATGCACCCGTCACGTTGCGACGGTTTGGACTTATGCGATTCCAAAGCTAATTTCTGGACTACGCGATATAGGTATGAAAAAGAGCAAGCTTATAAGGGTTGTTTTTGAGCCCGGCGGGACGGAGGTGTTTGTTCCGGCGGGCACGTTGCTTTCTAAGGCCGCTGCTGCTGCCGGTATAGCGATCGAGATGCCGTGCGGAGGAATGGGAACATGCGGCAAGTGCAGAGTAATCGTAAAAGGCGCTACAGATGCGCTGCATTCAAGTGAGCGATCTCGACTGTCCGACGCTGAAATCGCCGCCGGAATGCGATTGGCGTGCCTTACCCGAGTCATAGATGAAATCACTGTAACTATTCCTGATGAAAGCCGGTCGCGCGTTCAGAAAATCCTTAGTTATGGCGTGATGCGTGACTGCGAGGTGATGTCGGGCATTACTAAGATATACTGCGAGCTTACGCCGCCGCGCCTTGAAGACGAGCGTGCGGAGTTCGAACGACTGGCCGATTACTTGGCAGCCAAAGATATTATACTGCGACCGAACCTGAACGTTTTGCGCAAACTGTCGGCTGTAATGCGCGCGTCGGATTATAAGCTGACGGCAACTGTTTACGGTGACGAGCTTATAGCCGTCGAATCGGGAGACACCAGTTCCCATTGCTACGGAATCGCCTACGATCTTGGAAGCACCACTGTAGTCGGGTACCTTATGGATCTGATCACCGGACGGGAACTTGGTGTTTCGGCGGTGATGAATCCACAAATGATCTATGGAGACGATTTGATCTCTCGCATCAGCTTTGCCACTGTGCAAGACGATGGCGCCAGCGTTCTACAGTCGGCTGCGATCGACGCTCTTGGCCGTATCGCGTCTTCGCTCGCTGATGTTGCAGGTATCTCACTAAATAATGTCTACAAAGCCACTGTGGTAGGCAATACATGCATGACTCACCTGCTGCTTGGAATCGATGTTGCCAGCTTGGGTCAGTCCCCCTATGTGCCCAGCGTGTGCAAGGACATAACGGTTAGTGCGCGTGAGCTTTCGTTGCCGTTTTCTCCCGAAGCAAAGGTTACGGTGTTGCCGAACGTGGCGGGGTTTGTGGGATCTGACCTGGTAGGCGTTCTTCTTGCGAGCAT
>Ga0197142_1000217_pt1 | contig 51607 bp, 41 predicted proteins | sample GBS60_MetaG_FD_148614 | JGI IMG/M metagenome (GOLD analysis project Ga0197142, IMG submission 148614) | Sediment microbial communities from Great Boiling Springs, Gerlach, Nevada, United States - GBS 60_MetaG | ecosystem: Environmental > Aquatic > Thermal springs > Hot (42-90C) > Sediment... | reverse complement strand
CCGCCAGGATCTCCTGGAAGTTCATGGCCGCATGCCGTGGCCCCTCTCTGGGAAGGTGGCATCTTCTGGCACACCACGCCACAGCATCATTCCTCAACCTCGCCTCATCGCGGATCCTCTCCGCTCCTCCGTCAAGGACTCGGAGATTCCCAGCCGGCCTTCCCACTGAGTCGAGAGGCTCTTCTGGAGGCTCAGGCGGTAGACCCCTCCTTCTCAGCTCGAACATGGCATGAAAGATAGGGGGTTCAGAGAGGATCTCTGCCATGGAGTCAGGGTGAAGATGAAAGAGCTGGACTGCCTTCCTTTCCCTTCTGTCCATGGGCTCAGCAAGTGGCCCCTTGAGATCGGCCATTATCCTCTGGGCATGTGCCATTCCACAAATTAGGACAACCGGCGAGGTCTCACAGAGAAGCCTCCTCACCCTGAAGGCCATTCCCCTCTCCCTCAGCCTGTCTAAGGGGGTCGCCCTCTCCAAGAGTTTACTTTCCGCGACCCTTCTGAAATACGCTTCGTGGCCAATGCGAGCTGCGGCATACGGGTCAGGGAGCCTCTCCTGCCAGAGAAGGGGGGCATCTATATCCACATCCACGCACGAGACCTTGATCGCTTTTTCCAGCGCCCACCTCACCCCCTCAACCAGGGGATCTGCTGGGGCGATGGGGATGTAAAGGGGCTCTCCCCTCGAGGACTCGTAGAGTATGATGCTCACCTTGGGTAGTCTTGCAACCGCCCTGAGAACATGCTGCTCCAGAGAGGCTGGGAGCTCAACAGCCACTGCCTTGGGCCTTATTTCCTCGAGGGCGAGACGCACCGCCTCCGCGAACTCAAGCCTCTCGTGGAGAACCGGAAGGATGTAAAGGCCTTCCCCTCTCAAGGTGAACCATTCTCTACCCATCTTCCCTCGGCTACCATAATCTCTTGGGTCCCCCACAAGGCGTTTTCCTGCTCACCCATCGAGGTAGTGAAATGCCTCTTCGCCGAGAATCATCTTCACTCCCTCCCTCAGGGCCCACCTCATGTCTTTCCTCAAGGATTGCCTGAGGAGTTTCACTGCATAACGAGCTATGTTTATGCCATCTCTCACCGTATAGCGCTCGTCTGCCCGGTGCGCCTTCTGGAGAAAGTCTACCACGTACCTCAATATTTCTTCCTCGCAAAAAGGGAGATTCTCCCTCAATATCTTGAGCTCCTCCTCTCTGTCCGGAAAATCCACCAGAATTTGGGGCTGAAGCCTCGAGTGGATGTACTCGGGCAGCTCGTATGTGCTGGCATCCTCGTTGAGAGTCGCGACGAAGCGGAAATCCGGATGGGCTTTTATCTTGAGGCCGGTCACTATGGATTCTATGTATCGTCTGTGGTCCAACAACGGGGCTAGGGAGGCCCAGGCCTTCTCGCTCATACGATTGCCCTCATCCAACACGCATACTCCCCCTCTTATCATGGCTGTGACGAGGGGACTTGCCACATATTGAATCTTGGCATCTGGAGATATTACTGGTGTGATGAGAAGATCCTCGGGACGGGTATCCATGGTAGCTTGAAAAATGTATACCTCTTTCCCGAGAAACTTTCCCGCAGCGTAAGCGAGGGTCGTCTTCCCGACCCCAGGTTTTCCCACCAATCTGGGATTCATAGGGATATCGTCCGGCTCTACGACCATCCATGCCGCAAGAAGCTGCTTCCAGCACTCCTGTTGTCCCACCCATTTCATGGGAAATTCATCGGGGTGGGAAAGATGCAGTTCCACACCTTCTATGACGATCACATCCTGTTTGGCAGTCAAAAGACCACCTCCTCCTTGATTGCATATGTCCAGCCCTGAAAGGGAGGCTCAAACCACGGGACAAAGGCGTCCGAGCCCTGCTACGAACTTATCCATGGAAACTCCTCCCTTCCAGTGGGCTTTTTGGCAAAACTACAGAGTACTAGAACCCCTCCCCTTATCCATTCTTTCGGCAGCTCTCTTTCCATTGATGTCGTGATCCGTCCGTCACCCGCTTCTCCCCTTCACTGGGCTGGATTTTCCCTCTTCCTTGAGAATCGAGGACGAACCGTATCATTAGTCTCGTATCCCCAGGACTCACCTCAAGGTCTGAGTCTATTGACTATGGTCTTCACCCCTTTCACCCTTCTCACGGTGTTCTCGATGAGGGGCTTGTCCTTCGGCTCGAGGAGTTTTCCCTCGAGCACAACGACTCCGTTTTCTTCGCACCGTACGCTCACAGAACTGGGGCAGCTTATTTCCGGATGCCTTATGAGGCTTTCCCTTATGGCTTTGGCCAATCTATAACGTTGGAGAAGGCCCTTTGCCTCGTCTTTCCTTTCAGCCCATGGGATCTGCTTGAATGAATTGAGAAGGATCTTGACCGCTGTCCCATGGTCCAAAAGCCCAGTGTTGAGTACTAGGTGGTACTGTGAAGGATCAGCCCAATCCACCCCGAAGGCCTGGCGCACGAATTCTCCCCTTTCTTGATCAACTTCCTTGATTCTCTTTCTCGCCTGCGCCTCGCTATCTCCGAACCTCTCCATAACCGCCTTTATCCTCACAGCCAAAGGCGCGTCCACCCTCACGTGGAAGGCCGTCGAGAGCTCCCTCAATATGGCCTGGCTTCCCCTTCCAATGATGACTACGTTGTCCTTTTCCGCCTCATCACATATGGCCTCATGAAGAAATGCGAGAAACTCCTTGGGCCTGTCCCTAAAAAGGGCGTCGAAAAGGGGAAGACCCTTCTCATCAAGGACCTCGAGCTCGGCCCTGAGATATTTTTTGTCCCTCGCTAGCTTTGTGAGCTCCTCCTTGTCGAAATACCTATACCTGAGCCTCTTTGCCAACTCTCTTCCTATGGCAGCTCCACCGCTTCCCAAAGTCCTCGAGATTGTTATGACCGGCATGCATCACCTCCCAAGGAGTCTCCCTTTTTACAGCCCGAGTTCAGCCTGTAGTCCCCTTTCCCCAGTCCAAACAATTATATACCCAATAAGCGCTCCTGGCACGCTTCTTTGGGATCGCAGAGCCTCGGCGAAGCATTATATTATTAGAGGGTCAAAAGGGAGATTGGGGAGATGGATCGAAAGTGAAAGGATACGAGACGTTTCCTCACACAGGGGATTTGGCCCTGCTCATAAGGGGAAGAGACTTGAGAGAGCTCTTCCTCAATGGAGCGATGGGGCTCTTTTCCGTCATAACTGACAGGCGCACGATAAGAAGGAGACTCCAGAAAGAAGTGGCCCTTTCCGCTGAAGCCAGGGAGACCTTGCTTGTCCAGTGGATGGGCGAGCTTCTCTTCCTTTACGATGCGAGAGGGTTGCTTTTCAGGTCTTTCAGTATAGAGGAGATAACCGACACCTCGGTCAAGGCCTTGGCCCTAGGTGAGCTATTCGATGAGGGGAGGCACCCCCTAAAGACGCAGATAAAGGCTGTGACTTACCACGGAATAAAGATAGAGGAGAGAGGGGGGATCTTGAGGGCACTTGTGGTCCTAGACATTTAGCCTAGAGGACCCGATTCGGACGGATACCCCTGGCAGAGGACATGAGGGACCTGAGGTCCCGGGATGTCTCCTGTGGAGATATCCGTGAGCAAGGCATCTCCAAGGAGCCTTGGGCTCCAGAGGTGAGCCTTGGTTCGGCCTTTACGGATGAGCCGTATTTGGGCTCAAGCCCCACAAGGAAGGAGGGAAAGAAATGTCTTCAGTGAAGATCGAGAAGGTGGATCAGTGGAGATGGCGCATACCCAAGGAGGGAAAGATGCGCACAGAAGGCCTTGTCTTCGCCGACGAGGCCATGATGACCGACATTCAAAAGGACCAGAGCCTGCTTCAGGTTGCCAATGTGGCCATGTTGCCGGGAATTGTTGGACCGTCCATGGCAATGCCGGATATCCACTGGGGTTATGGATTCGCCATAGGAGGGGTGGCTGCTTTCGATGTGAGCTCTGGCATAGTATCTCCGGGCGGGGTCGGATACGACATAAATTGAGGCGTGCGACTCATGCGCTCAGGTCTGAGCCGCACGGAAGTGGAGAAAGTGATACATCAACTGGTGGATGCGCTTTTCAGAAACATCCCTTCTGGGGTGGGATCCCACAGGAAGGACCTTAAGCTGGACCCAAAAGAGCTCTCCCGTGTTCTGGAGAAGGGCGTGAAATGGGCCTTGGAGAGGGGCTATGGCTCGGCTGAGGACCTGGAGCATATAGAGGCCAGGGGATGCATACCAGGGGCCGATGCCTCCAAGGTGAGTGACAAGGCCATGGAAAGGGGAAAGGCCCAATTGGGGACGGTGGGCTCCGGTAACCATTTTGTGGAGGTGGGGTACGTGGAGGAGGTCTTCGATGAGGAAGCGGCAAGGGCCCTCGGTCTGGAGAAGGACATGGCCACGGTGCTGGTCCATACTGGCTCCAGGGGCCTCGGTCACCAGGTGTGCGACGATTACATAAAGATCATGATGAAGGCCTCCAGGGAATATGGCATAGAGCTCCCGGATCCACAGCTTTGCTGTGCGCCAGTGGACTCACCCGAGGGCAGGGATTACCTGGCTGCAATGGCCGCTGCAGCTAACTTCGCCTTCGTTAACAGGCAGATGATAAGCCACTGGGTCAGGGAGACCTTCGAGCAGGTCTTCGGGTTGGGCCCCAGGGACCTGGCACTGGAACTGGTATACGACGTGTGCCACAACATGGCCAAGCTGGAAGAGCACGAGGTGGATGGAAGGAAGATGAAGCTCTGCGTCCACAGAAAGGGTGCCACGAGGGCCTTCCCCCCTGGCCACCCTGAGGTGCCCGAGAGGTACAGGGAGGTGGGACAGCCTGTGCTCATCCCGGGTGACATGGGGAGATGCTCTTATGTCCTCGTGGGCACACAACAGGCTTACAGGGAGACCTTTGGCTCCACCTGCCATGGAGCAGGCAGGGTCATGAGCCGCCATCAGGCCATAAAAGCATCCAAGGGAAGATCCATATCCAAAGAGCTCGAGGAGAAGGGCATAGTGATAAGGGGAGCGAGCAAAGCCACCTTGGTAGAGGAGATCCCCGAGGCTTACAAGGACGTGAATAACGTGGTGAACGTGGTCCACGGGGCTGGAATAAGCAAGAAGGTCGTGCGGTTGAGGCCCCTGGGCGTGATAAAGGGATGAGAGAGGGCCTCTTGTCCCCACTGTTCCCAAGATAGGTAGATGATGGGGCCTCTCTCGGGGCTGCCTCCTGGGACTACCTGATCTTTTTTTCCGGTGTGGTCCTGGCCTGGGTCGCAAAGTCGAAAAGCGCACTAAGGGCTCAGGGGCTTTGAGCCCCAAGCTCATGGGCTTTCGAGAACACCCCTGAAGGAGGGGTTTGGGGGGATCTCCCCGAGGGGGAGACAAGGCCTTTTTAACCGGGATTCAACGTGAGAGGCCTCCAAGAAGGGATACTCTCATTCTACCAGGATCACTTGAATGTCCATGACGTTCGTGCGTGTTGGCCCTGTGATTACCAGATCTCCAAGGGCCTCGAAGAAATGATAGGAGTTGTTTTCATCGAGAAACCTTAGCGCAGAGAGGCCTAGCCTCCTTGCCCTCGCAATCGTCGTCCCATCTGCTACGGCCCCTGCGGCATCCGTGGGACCGTCTGTGCCGTCTGTGCCCGCACTCAAGAAGACCAGATCCTCCATTCCATCCAGGGCCATAGCCGCGGAGAGAGCGAGTTCCATGTTCCTGCCACCCTTTCCTTTTCCTTTTAGAGTCACCACAGTCTCCCCTCCTGAGAGGATACAGCATGGGACCCCCATGGGGTTGCCTGTGGCCTTCACCTCTTTGGCAATGGATGCCAGGGCCTTTGCCACTTCCCTCGCCTCCCCCTCTAGCCTTGAAGTCAGGATCACTGACCTGTAACCCAGGCTCTCGGCAAATTCTTTGGCTGCCATGAGGGCCTGGAGATTGCTCCCAACGATCTCCCAGTGACACCTCTGGAAACAGGGGTCGCCATCCTTCGGCGTATCGGGCATTTCCCCAGCAACCCCCGCATTCAATACCCCTCTCACAGGGGGTGGAACCTTGTCCCACAGGGAGTATTTCCGGAGCACCTCCATGGCTTGGAGAAAGGTGCTTTTGTCGGGCACCGTCGGCCCGGACGCTATGACGTCGAGATCGTCCCCTATTACATCCGAGAGGATCAAGGTGATGAGGGTAGCTGGAGCTGCTATCCGAGCAAGTCGCCCCCCTTTCACCGCCGAGAGGTGTTTCCTCACAGTATTCACTTCATGGATTGTGGCCCCGCAGGAGAGAAGAAGCCTCGTCACCTCTTGCTTGTCCTCCAGAGTTATACCCTGGACAGGCGCGACCAAAAGGGCAGACCCTCCCCCTGATATGAGCCCGATGACGAGATCCTCTTGCCCCGCAGAGGAAAGGAGCTCCATGATCCTCTGAGTCCCCTTCACTCCCCTCATGTCTGGGACGGGATGAGAGGCCTCTTCAACTGATATCTTCCCGAGCGCAAGGCCATGTCCTTCCTTCACCACTAGGATCCCCTCCTCTATCCGATCCTTGAGAATCCCCTCCAGTGCCTTGGCCATGGGGGCGGACGCCTTTCCCGCCCCTACTACCAGAACCCTCTTGAATCTCTTTAGATCGAAGAGCCTTTCGCCCACTCGAAGCTTCCCATCCTCGAGGCTCACTTTCCTGTATACCGCCTCCTCGGGATCCACGGCGTGAAGACCAGCCCGGAAGATATCCATGGCAACCCCCCTCATCCTCTGGAGCCTGCCCTCTTCTCTTTTCCCATGAAGCGAGTTCTCTTTCCCCTTTTCCATATCCCCTCCCCCTCTTTCACCGCAAGCCAAGTCCTCTCGCCGCATCCCTCAATTCTCCCACATCAGCCCCAAGGCACCAAGCCGAGAGGAGTGCTACCATGAGAGGCTCAGGAGGGATGCCATTCTCTTCCCAGAGAATTTCCGTCACTTCATCACCTTCTGGTGAGAGGAAGATCTTCCCTCCTGCCATCCATGCCCCTCTTTCCACCTGGCCCGTGGCAGATATCCAAAGGGTCTCTCCCCAATGTCTCTCCTCGAGGAGCCTCAGCTTGGGCTCGTCTCTGTTCAGAATGAGGATATCCTCTGGACCCTGGTTCATGAATACCCTGCTTTTCGTCCTCACTATTTCCATTGGGTTCCCGTGCCTGTCCAAGTGGACGGGGAGAACATTGAGTATTGCCGCAATATGGGGTCTGAAATGCAACACGCTTTCCAACTGGAAACTCGATACCGCAAGGGCAATGGGGCCCTTTTCCTCCTCGAGGAGTAGCTCCGAAAGGGGCCTTCCCTTGTTTCCCCCGAAAGGCATGGGCCTTCCCAGTCGGGACATGATCTTGCTCAAGAGCTCCACCGTTGTCCTCTTTCCCACGCTTCCAGTGACAGCTACGAGCTGGGGCCTTTCCATCTCAAAAGCCGCCTCCATCTCGCTCAACACAGGGATTCCCTTCTGCCAGAGGCTCCGGACGAAAGGGAGCCTCGGATCAACCCCTGGACTCCTGACGACCAGGTCCACACCTTCCATGAATTCGAGAGTGTGGCCTCCAATCTCTACAGGGCAGTGGGATAGATCTCCTGGAATGGAGACCTCTCCTTTCTCCGAGATCCGCACTTCGGCACCTTTTCTCAGGAGGAGTCTAGCCACTGCAATCCCCGTTGTCCCAGCACCTATCACCCCCACCTTCAATCCGTCAATCCTCTCCAGAGGGGCAGGAAGAAGATGCCATCTCATCTCCTCCACCAGCTCCACGGTCCTCTGGAGAGGAAGGCCATCAACCGACGTCTCCCGTAGGCCGCTCACCCCATCCACTGCCCCAGCCTGGGCCAAGGACTCCATAGTGCGACGGATCTCATCTCCAGAGGGCAGAAGGTCCTTTCCCGTGAGCACGGAAAGTGCGGCCACAAGCCCGTACGCCCCCCAGTTGGATACCCCTGATACGACCACATAATCGGTCAGAACTGCCGAGGCAATCTTCTGACCATACTCGATGAACTCCATTACCCCCTTGAACACCCTCCCCATTCCCACCTCGTTTCCGCCATCGCCAATGCCTATTGTAACAACGTTGTGGGATTCCGCCTTTCTGAAGAGATCGTCTATGGGCTCCACCAAGGCCGTTATATCCTCCCCCCTCATGTTGTAGTATTTGCCATCCCTCGCCCTTCCAGGTCTCTCAACTGCCACGAGGTGGGAGAACCCACCCCCTTCCAGAAGATCGTCCCTGAAGGTCATGACAGGCTCGGCCGAGATTGCCTTGAAGAGGTTCACATGGTGAGAATCCGTGATGTAACAGACTTCCTTGCCCAATCTTTTCAATGCCTGACCCAGGGCTAAAGCCCCGGGTGGTCCATCTGTCTCACCAGCTTTTGCCTCCAGAATAGGGAAGCCGCTTGCGATTAGGACCCTTTTCCCACTTAGAAGGCTCAAAGCAGCCAGCCTCAAGTGGTCCCTCTGGGTGAGGAAGAATATTTTTCTGCGGCCTGGGTCCTGAGCTATTATGTTCTCGATGGATGCGATTCGCGCTCTCACTTCTGTGGTGCCTCCTTCTCGAGGGTTGACAACGAAGGCGGCCTCTGGTACTCACTCGGAGGGCCTTTCGAGTCCCCTAAAAGGATACCAATGGAGGAGAAAAATGCCGAGACTTGGTTATGTAGAGCCGGAAGAAGCTGATGCGTTCACGAAGAAGCTGTTCGATCAGGTGGGGATGGTCCCAAATCTCTATTGCGTGATGGCCAACTCCTCTACAGTTTTCGATGGCTTCTTGAAGCTCACGAGATGTCTCGAGGCATCCAAACTGGACAAGAAGACTAGGGAAATGATCTACCTTCTCACATCCCAGATAAATGGATGCGAGTACTGTTTGGCCTCCCACACAAGCACTGCTGTGGAACACGGGGTGATGACCAAGGAGGAGACAATTCAGGCAAGGAAGGCCCAGAGCCCAGATCCAAGAACCCAGGCCATTCTCAGCTTCGCCAAGGAGGTTGTGGAAAGAAGAGGCCATGTGAGCGACGAGACATTCGAGCGCCTCAGGGAACATGGATTTTCAGACGAGGAGATAGTGGAGGCAGTAGGCACGATCGCCCTGGCCACTCTCTCCAATTACGTGGCAATTGTGAGTCAGGTGGAACTGGATTACCTGGATGCTCCAGAACTGGAATAGAGAGTAGGGAAGCGGAGGTGAGAGTCCCCCATGCCCGATTATCTGGACATCCTCCTGGGCAAGGCATACGAGTCCATGGAAGGAGAGCTTTACAACAGGTACAGGGAGAAGGAGCAGGAGAGGGGAAACGAGAAGATCCTGTACTACGAGGTCTCCCTCATGCAGGAGAGGCCATGGGATTACTTGAGGGACAGGGTATATCCAGCCTTTGCCCGTTACCTCAGGGACAAGTCCCTCGATCCTGAAACCGCCCGCGGGGTTATTGTTGCTGTCTTCCACGGCTCCAGATGTTATCTCCTCAGGGGGGAGGATTTCATAGAGGTCTTCAAGGAAATGGAAGGGCTGAATCAGAGTGCCTTTCACTTCCGAGTCCTAAGGTGGCTGAACCCCTGAACTTCCCATGGATTGCCTATTCAGGCTCGGGCGGTCGCATAATGATTTGGAGGATGAGGCAGATCCCCGGCCACCGGGGATCTGCACGGACAAGGTATCCTGAGCCACTCCAGAGGAAGGCATGCTCTTGAGGCTCGGCCTTCGGATGGGCTGCTTATGGGATCAAGAAAAAAGGGCGGGCTTTGAGCCCGCCTTGCCCTCACCTGAGACATTCTCAGGTGTGTCAGACCGTCTTGACCTCTATCTTCCTCACGCCAGCCGCCTCTGTCTTGGGAAGTGTTATCTTGAGAACGCCGTCCTTGTAGGTGGCGTTTACCTTTTCCAAATCCACCTCCGCAGGAAGCTGCAGGGTCCTGGAGAAGGCTCCGAAGGACCTCTCAATCCTGTGATAATTTTCGCCCTCCTCCTCCTTCTCCTGTTTGCGCTCGCCCTTCAGAGTGAGGAGATTGCCCTGGATGGATATGTCTATGTCCTTGGGGTCCATCCCAGGGATCTCGGCCCTGACTATTATCTCCTTGGCAGTCTCGGACACATCCACAGAAGGAATCCACTGCCTCCCCGCAGTTGTCCTGAAGGGCCAGCCCTCAAAGAATCTGTCGAAAAGGCTGTCGATCTCCCTGCGAAGGGTGGAAAGCTCGCTTCTGTCTCTCCAAGGAATCAGGTCGAACATCTCGATCCCTCCTTTCATTCAGTTTTTTGCTTTGACTCTTTCCGTTATAGAAGATTGATCTCGTGGACCTATGTGTCAACCCCCCCTTTTTTGGAAGCCTCTCCACTTGGAAAGAAATTTGAAATGACAGTAACCGAAAGGAGAGATCGTCTCCAGATATAGGTCTTCCACATCCAGATGCCGCTGGTTGAGGGCCGAGAGATCTTCCAACTGACGCAAGCGTACCCTAGACGTGGTAACTCATAACCGACTCCTCTAAAGGAGCGTGGCTTCAGCCTCAACAAAGAAACCCTCAACCTCCTTCTACGGGGGGAAATATCGCCACATCGTCCCCATCATTGAGAACCAGGGTCAAAGGGGCATTTCGGCCATTGACGAGGACGACTTTGGGGGCATCCGGAGGAAGACCCAACTCCACGAGCAGTCTTTCCACATTGGCCCCATCGGGAATCACAACTGAACCTTGCCCTCCCCCCTTGAGCCTTCCCAATTCCCTGAAGTTGGCAAATAGCCTCACCCTCACTTCCACCTTCACTTCTCCCTAGGGCCCGATGGATCCAATTCCAAAAGCCCCAGTTCTTCCAGTTTCTCCCTAGTAGGGATCCCGTCTTGGTCCCACCCTCTCACCTTGTAGTAGTCCTCCAGCATCTCCTCCAAATGGCACACCATTCCCTTTCCTGGACCTTCGGGAAGCGGCTCCTTGAGCATCCTTGGGGGCAGGGTATCGTCTTTTCGGGAGAACCCAGCCCTAACCAGAAAGAGCCTTTCGGCGTTGAAGATCCTTTCTCCTGCCTTCTCCAGCTCTTGAAGGGTGTAATGAGCCCCTGTGGCAGCGTTGAGAAGCTCCATGATCCCCACAGGGGGGGCCATGAGTTCCGGTTTTATCAGGTTTCTCACCGAGTAAAATACACAGAGGCCAGCCGAGTCTATTATGCAGAACAGATCCTGCCATTTGGCTACGACTGGTGGCTTGTCTTTCCAGGTGAGAGGGTCCACATTGCAGGGCACCCCCAGAAGCTCGAAGTAAGCAGGGTCGCCCCTCATGTGGGATGCGCCTATGGGTGAGGTCGCATAAGCCAACCCCATCCCCTGCTCCCCCCTCGGCTCGTATCCGGCAAAATCCTGACCTTTGGCCACCATTGCCAGCTCGGGGTGACCGTAATTGGTCGCCATTCTCAGGCTCCCCTCAGCGAGCACATCCCCAAACCCCTCTCTGTAACCGGTCATCCTAGTGAGCTCTACCAGGGCCTGGGCGTCGCCGAATCTGAGCTTCCGGCCAACGTCTTTCTCGGGCAAATAGCCCCTCTCGCTGAGCTCCATGGCACATGCGATGGTCGAGCCCATGGAGATGGTATCGAGCCCCAGTTCGTTGCAGATGTAATTGGCTTTTGTTATAGCAGCTAGATTGTCTATCCCACAGTCCGAGCCCAGGGCGTAAATGGTCTCGTATTCTGGGCCCTCTCCTTCTCCCTCAAAGGGGGGCTCCTCAACCCTAGTGACCCTCCCACAAGATATGGGACAAGCGAAGCATGCCCTGTGACCCACCAGGAAGGTCCTGGTCAGGGTCTCTCCATGGATGGCTTCCCATCCCTCGAAGCTACCACTCTGAAAGTTCCTTGTGGGAAAGACTCCATAGTTCTGGGTTGCCATGACCGTGACCGCTGTCCCATGGACCCTCAAGGGAGGCGGGCTGTCCTTGTAAGTGTCCTTGAATTTCCTCATGAGCTTGGCATTGATCTCCTTGAAGGCCTTGGGATCGTGAAGGGGGACTTTGCCAGTTCCCCTCACGACAATAGCTTTGAGATTCTTGGAGCCCATCACTGCGCCCACCCCTGAACGACCAGCAGCACGATGCTTGTCGTTCATTATGGCAGCAAATCTGACAAGTCTCTCCCCTGCAGGTCCTATGCAGCAGACCCGGGCCTGGGGATGAGTCTCGGCCCTCAAGAGATCATCTGTCTCGTTGGTTGTTTTACCCCAAATTGCAGTTGCATCCCTCAGCTCCACTTTATTGCCGTCCACCCATAGATAGACAGGGGATGAAGCTTTGCCCTGGAATATGATCCCATCCCATCCAGCTTTTCTGAGCTCAGCTGGGAACATGCCACCTGAGTTGGAACAGGTTATTGCCCCTGTAAGGGGCGAGAGGGTCGTTACCATGTACCTCGCACCAGTTGGGGCACCAGTGCCAGTGAGGGGGCCTGCCATCATGATGAGAGGATTCTTACCGCAAAAGGGATCTCCCTTGGGATCGGCTTCTTTGAGAAGGTAGCGGATCCCAAAGCCCCTGCCGCCTATGAATTCTTTGGCGGTTTTGGCATCGAGGGTCTCCTCCCATGTCCTTCCACTGTCAAGATCCACCCTCAGGATTCTTCCATGCCATCCCTTCATCTCTCGGACCTCCATCTTGGCAATGGCCAAATCTCCTGTTTAGCTTAACCAAGCTCCACCATGAACGCAAACCCATGGGCCAATGGGTCCTCGGGGGGAAAGGAAAGATGCGCATCCTTGCGGGCGTGCAGAGCCCCCCATGACGCGGTCAATCCGAGGTCACGGGCCTTACAGGTAAAGCCCTGAAAAGTGCGCGGGGGCCGATCTTTACGGAGGGGCGCACTCTGTGCGCCCATATGGTAACGCCATACAACTGCCAAAGCATTTCATTCCCACGCATGTGTAGTCGAAGGGTCGATGGCCAAAAGGGGCAATGTCTCGGCAAATGGAATGCCGTCATTGCGGGCGTGCAGAGCCCGCCCCTCCGCGAAGATGTTCACCGAACAAGGATTGCCTTATGGGGTACGATCGAGAGCCCGCCGAGGGTTGTTTTGCGGAGGGATGCGCTCTGCGCCTCCGTATTGTGAGGCCTGACATGTGCCGAGGCACCTCTTGAACGTGGAACGATCTGGGAAAAAGATGAGCAAACCCCATGGCCCTAGTGACAAGTGAGTATTGGACCGTGTCAACTGTTGACAAAAGGGAATGGGAAGGTCGAGAATCCATCTTCAAAGTTCACCCCGGGCTCGAGGAGCGAGGGAAAATTGCCCATTGCGAGAAGGGAGGATGAGGCTTGAAAGTCCTATTCATAGTTCCTCCATATCCCATAGAGGAATATCCAGCCCTTGCAACGGGATCCGTTTACTTGGCATCTGTGCTCAAGGACCACGGGCACAGCGTCGAGGTTCTCGATCTGTTGATATCCGAGCCGAACCCTGAGAAGGTCTCATTGGCAGTTAAGGAACACGACCCGGACCTTGTGGGAATAACCTCAGTCACCATGACCTTCCCCATGGCAACGAGGATGGCCTCCTGGGCAAAAGAAGCAAAATCTAGCACAATTGTGGCGCTGGGCGGCCCCCATGTGACCTTTGTGCCCGAAAGAAGCCTCATGGAATGCCCGGAGGCGGATCTGGTTGTGCGGGGAGAGGCAGAGGAGACAATTCTGGAGCTAGTCGAGGCTCTAGAGAAGGGAAGAGACTTGAGGGAAGTGAGGGGCATTACTTTCCGGGAGAAAGGAGGGTTCTTTTCCACACCGGAGAGGCCCCTTTTGAGAGAACTGGATTCGTTGCCTCCTCCTGCATGGGATCTCCTTCCTCTGGCCAGATACAGGGTGCTCAAGGGCAAGGTGGGAGTTCTCTCGAGCAGAGGCTGCCCTTATGGATGCATTTTCTGTGTCGGGCACAAAATGGTGGGGAGGAAGGGCAGATTTAGGGATCCAGCCAAAGTGGTGGATGAGATGGAGTGGCTTGCAAGGAGGGGATTCACCTCAATAGGCATAGATGACGATCTCTTCACGCTGAAAAGAAGCCATGCCTTGGCCATATGCGAGGAGCTTGAAAGCAGGCGGCTTCCCATCACTTGGCATACGTTTGCTAGGGTGGATACCGTTGATGAGGAGCTTCTCGGGGCAATGGCCAAAGCAGGTTGCACGGATCTACTTTATGGGGTGGAAAGTGGCTCCCAGGAAATACTCAATCGGATAGGGAAGAAGATCACCTTGGAACAGGTAAGGAGGGCAGTGCGCATAGCCCAGAATGCGGGCATAAGGGTGTTTGCGTCCTTCATCCTCGGTCTGCCCGGGGAGACGCGCGATTCCCTGAAGCTCACCAGGGACTTTGCTCGCTCTCTTGGATGCAAATATGGCTTTCACGTCTTATCGCCATTTCCTGGAACCAAAATATGGGAGAATCCCCAAGCCTTTGGAATGAAGATCCTCACAGAAAGGTGGGACCATTATGATGCCAACAGGGTCATCACCTTGACAGATGGCCTGAGCCCAAGGGATGTGGAAAGGATCCTGGAGGAGTACGACCAAGGGATAAGCAGGTATTGTTCTGTGCAGGAAAAGAAGGTCATGGATGGGATCGCCTCGGCCCAGGAGATAGAGGAGGTTAGATTGAGGAATGTGATCAGGCCTTTGGCCTGGGAGATCCTGAGGAAGGACCTCCTGGAGAAAGAGGGTCTCCTCAAAGGTTCCATCTGCCGAGATGAGGCCTTTGGGGAGCTTTGCTCCAGATTGAGCCAGCGGGTGCCCTTCTCCAAAGAACAGGTCTCGGATGCCATGGGGGAGTGGGAGAGGGAAGGCCTTTTGAAGGCGCAGAGGATCTCAGATGGCTGGCTATTTAGGTGGGCATCCAATGAGGAACTCGTAAGTTATTCTAGCGCCTAGGATCAAGGGCACTCCCTAATCCCATGGGCGGATCCCCACCTCCGAGAGGGCCTTCTCCAATCTGTTTCTGAGACCGCTGTGGCGATGGCGAATTTGATCGTTTTTCACAGCTATTGCCAAGGCCTTGTAAGTTCCGATTAGCACGACGAGCCTTTTGGCCCTCGTCACAGCTGTGTAGAGGAGATTCCTCTGAAGCATGAGGTAATGCTGTGTGACAACTGGCATCACAACTGCCGGATATTCGCTCCCCTGGGACTTGTGAACGGATGTCGCATATGCTAGGACCAGTTCGTCGAGCTCGCCAGGACCATACTCCTTTTCTCCCTCCTCGAACCTCACCCAAAGGGCTCCAGTTGCCCTGTCCACTTTGCTCACTCGTCCTATGTCGCCGTTGAAAACCTCCTTCTCGTAGTTGTTCCTTATCTGCATGACCCGGTCCCCTTCGGATAGGACCTGACTGCCCTTGACTATGCCTCTTTTCCCAGGGTTGAGTCTCCCTTGAATTAGCCTATTGAGCTCCTCTGTCCCGAGAGGGCCCTTGTGCATGGGAGTCAGAACTTGGATGTCCCTGAGAGGATCGAGGCCGAATCTAGCTGGAATGCGCTCCACGACCATGTTCAGGATGATCTGCTGGATGCGGGCTGGCTCGGACTGGGATATGAAATAGAAATCCGAGAGTTCCCCTCCCTGCCTCTTTGGCCAGGTGGGCATCTCTCCTCGGTTTATCCTGTGAGCATTGAGGATTATCTGACTTCTAGCTGACTGGCGGAAGACCTCGGTGAGCACCACCACCTTGGCCAAGCCCGAGTGAATCACGTCCCTGAAGACATTGCCAGGGCCCACCGATGGGAGCTGGTCAGCATCTCCGACCAGAATCAGACTTGAGCCAGTGGGTATGGCCTGAGTTAAATGGCTCATCAGGGGAAGGTCCACCATGGATGCCTCGTCCACCAGGATGAGGTCTCCTTGAAGGGGTCTGTTCCTGTTACGCAGGAATTTCTTCTGGTTTGGCTGGAACTCGAGAAGCCTATGAATTGTCTTGGCCTCTCTTCCCGTTGCCTCCGAGAGTCTTTTCGCTGCTCTTCCTGTTGGAGCTGCAAGGAGGGCTGTCTTGCCCTCCTTCTCTGCCAGGTCAAGGAGAGCTCTCATGGCAGTGGTCTTTCCTGTCCCAGGTCCCCCTGTCACAGCCAGGATGGGAACCTTGAAAGCCCACCGCAAGATCTCCTTTTGTCCTTCGTTGAGCTCCAGGGGATGGTCCCCTTTTTCATCCCATCTCTCCATGGCCAAAGGACCTAGATGGAGAACGCGTTTCCCAAGGCTTATCCTCATCAGGGAGTTGGCCGTCTCCTTTTCCGCCTCGTAAAGCCATCTCAGATACACCCTAGGCTCCTCCTCCCCTTCCCCTTCTAGGACCACCTCCTTTTCCCTGACACACCTGAGGACGGCTTCCTCCACCAACTCCTTCCTCACACCCAGAAGCTCGGATGCTCCCCTCACCAGTTCCGACTTGGGCGCGAACACATGGCCTTCTTCGCTCATTGTTTGGAGGACATGCACAACCCCAGCCCTGCACCTGGCCATGCTAGTGGCCCCTAAGCCTAGGCTCCTTGCTATGGAATCGGCCTTCTTGAACCCTATGCCCAAAATCTCCCTGGCGAGCCTGTAGGGATCCTCCGAGACCCTCGCTATGGTGTCCCGACCATGGAGCTTATAGATTTTGTGGGCAAAGGCCGGGCTTACCCCATGACCTTGGAGGAACACCATCACTTCCCTCACTCCTCTCTGGGCCTCCCATGCTGTCTTGATGCTGGCTGCCTTGGCAGGACCTATGCCATTGACCTCGGTCAGTCTCTCTGGCTCGTTTTCCAGAACCCTGAGGATCTCTTCCCCGAAATGATTCACCAGTCTCTCCGCCATTACTGGGCCTATACCAGGAACAATTCCCGAAGACAGGTATTGGACCAGTCCCCTTCTGCCGCTGGGAGGCCTCACCTCTGCCCTATCCACCTGAAACTGTAATCCGTATCTCTGACTCTTGACCCAGCCTCCTTCGAGCCTCACCTGAGTGCCCGGCACAGCGGCGAAGGTGCCCACGGCCGTGACCTCGGTTCCATCATCCAGGGTAACCCTCGCCACCACGAAGCCCTCTTCCTCGTTCTCGTATAAGACCCTCTCCAGGGTGCCTTGGAGAATTATGGGCTCTCTCTCCTCCACCTTCCCATCACCCCTCTTCCCTGGAGAATCCCTTTCCCCCCAAGGTCCTTAGAACCACCTCTAGCTCCTAGCCCTCCTCGTCTCCCAGGAGGGCGTCAGCGAATTCTCGCGCCCGGAAGACTTGCAAGGCGTCCATCTGCTCCCCCACCCCTACAAACCTGATGGGAATGCCGAGCTCCCATGCCAGTGCCACCAAGATACCACCCTTTGCCGTCCCGTCGAGCTTGGTCATCGCCATCCCGGTCACTCCCAGGGCCTGATGGAAAAGTTTGGCCTGGGAAAGGGCGTTTTGACCCGTAGTGGCATCGAGGACCAGCAAGACCTCGTGGGGAGCACCCTCTTGGACCTTCCCAGCAACCCTCTGTATCTTCTTGAGCTCGTCCATCAGATTCGCCTTGGTATGGAGCCTTCCAGCAGTGTCAACTATGACCACATCCAGCGACCTTGCCTTTGCGGCCTGAAGGGCATCGAAGACCACTGCAGAGGGATCTGCTCCGTGTTGCTGGCGCACTACCTCTATCCCAAGCCTATCCCCCCACGCCACTAGCTGTTCTATGGCCGCAGCCCTGAAAGTGTCCGCGGCAACGAACATGACCCTTTTTCCCTCTCTCTTCCACATCCACCCCATCTTGGCAATGGTTGTGGTCTTACCCACTCCGTTCACTCCGATGACCATGATCACAAAAGGCCTCGTCCCGTCGACTTCCAGAGGGACTTCCCTCGGCAGCAAGATCTCGACTATCGCTTCCTTGACACGGGATCTGATGAGATCAAGTCCCTGGCCGGACCCACTCCTGAGCGCGGAATCCACTTTTTGGATGAGCCTCTGCACTGTCCCAACTCCCATGTCAGCTGTGATCAGGAGTTCTTCCAACTCCTCCATGGTCTGGGAATCCAGTCTGGCTTTGCCTGAGAGGATCCTATCGAGCCTCTTCACCAGGCCCTCTCTCGTCTTCCTGAGCCCTTCCCTCAGGCCACCCCAGAGTCCCCTCTTCTCTTCCGATCCCGCCATCTTCCTATCCTCTGTCCTGAAATGCATCGCCAAAGTAGCTAGTCTCTCAGCAATGATTTTCCTCCATGCCACTCCACTGGCCAAGCCCCCAAAGCCATAGGGGAGATCAGGGAACTCAGTGGAGTCTCACGGAGATGGTTCTCGATATCCCTGGAGTTTCCATTGTCACCCCGTAGAGGGTGTCTGCCACTTCCATCGTCTTCTTGCTGTGGGTGACGAGGATGAATTGGGATCTTAGGGATAGCTCCTTAACCATCTTGATGAACCTGTCAATATTGGCATCGTCCAGAGGGGCATCCACCTCGTCCAAGAGACAGAAGGGTGTATCCTTCACCATCATCATGGCAAATATGAGGGCCACGGCCGTGAGTGCCTTTTCTCCACCTGAAAGGAGAGATATCTTCTGGAGACGTTTTCCAGGGGGCCTGGCCACTATCTCCAACCCACATTCCAGGATATCTTCAGCCTCTGTGAGCTCGAGATGGGCCTCTCCACCATCGAACAGTATGGGGAAAACCCTCCTGAACTCGCTATCCAGTCTTTGGAATGCCTCCTTGAACCTTCTCCTAGAGGTTCTGTCTATCCTCTGGATTGCCTTCTTGAGATCCTGGATGGACTTTTCCAGATCCTCTTGCTGAGAGGTGAGCTCATGGTGTCTTTTCTTCAATTCCTCGTATTGCTCCACTGCGCCCAGGTTCACATCCTGGAATTTCTGAATCTCCTCTCTCAATGCCTGTATTCGAGCCTCCTCTTTCTGCCAATCAACCTCCATGGGCTCTCTGGAAGCGGAGGAAATCTCCTCTTTTTTGAGCTCCAGCCTTCCCAAAAGCTCCGCGAGCAAGTGCTCTATTCTGAGCGCAATTTCCTGATAGCTGAGCTTGGTCTCTTGAAGCTGAGACTCATCCATCCTGAGGGCTTTCCTCCTATCCTGAAGCTCCCTCTCCCTCTCCCTGATCCTTCCTCGAAGCCCATCCAGTTCCACCTTGATCTCCTTGATCTTGCCCCGAATGTCGCGGTGTTTCGGGATGATTTGAGAAAGTCTATGTCGGGCCTCCCGGACGGAGGATTCGAGCCCGTCTATCCTCTGGATCTGCCTTTCCCTCGCCTCCCTCTTTCGGGCTAACTCCCTTTGGATCTCATGGCTTCTCTTTTCAAGGTCGCTTGTTTCTCTCTCGAGGGATCTGAGTCTCTGGTCAGAAGAGGCCACATCGACTTCCAAATTGGTGAGCTGGGTGCGGATTTCCTCTCTTGACTTCTCCATGTCTTCTAGCATCTTCTGGGTCTTGCCGAGCTCGTCCTGAAGGGAGATTATCTGGGCCTCAATGTCCTCTAGGCGCCTAGAGCTTTCCCTTCGATCCTCTAGTATTCTCTTCTCTTCGAGCTCCTGCTCCTCCATGCGCCAGCTGAAGGCCTCCCTTCTCCTCAACAGGCTTGCCAAAGCCTCCTTTGAAGCCTGGAGCTCTTTTCTGGATTCCGCGATTTTTATCTCGGCCTTTCTAGCCCTCTCGGCCAATTCATCTCTCTCGGAGAGAAGAATGCCCAGTTCCTTCTCCAATGCCTCCTTTTCCCTTTCGAGATCCCTGGCTCTCCGGGAAACCTCCTCTAGCCTCTCCCTTAGAGTGGCAATCTCCCTTTTCCTTTCCATGTATGCGAGAAAAGGGGCCTCCCTTTCTCCTCCTTCCCCAAGGCCCCTCGGATCTATGAGCTCGGCCCTGGGAGTGATGAGGACAAATGAGCCCCCCTCGCCGATCCTCCTTCGCGCCTCCTCAATGTCCCTCACTTCTTCCACATTCCCGAGAAGCTTTCTTCCGAGCCACTCGTATCCCTTCTCCCATTGAAAGAAACTGCTGAGGACAGCCTCCCCCAAGCCATCCGCTCCCTTTCCCCCTCCTTCAAAAGAGGCATCCCTGATCACAAAACCGACCCTTCCCAACCCCTTCTGCCTCACGAACTCAAGGGCGTCCCATGCCTCCTCCCACCCATCCAGAATCATCCACTGGAGCCTCTCCCCCAATATATTCGCCACATTGGTCTCAAGGCCCTGAGCCAAATGGAGCACCTCTGCCACTAGCCTGGGTGGTTTGGCCTTGAAGGAGATCTCCCCCCTCAATGATGCCTCCCTCAGGGCCTTCACTCCCTGGGAGAAGCCCTCCAGATCTTTCTGGAGTTTTTCCAGGGCATCCAATCTCGAGCGGATCTCCGTGGCCAAATCTTTCTCCTCGCGCATTTGGGATTCCAGCTCCACGAGCTCGCTTTTTCTCGCGAGAATCTTCTCCTCGAGCTTTTCCCCTGAGCTCTCGAGGTTACGGAGTTCCGACTCCCAACGAGCTATCTCCAAATCGAGCCCCTGTATCTTCTCCTTCAATTCCTCTGTGGAGGAGCTGAGCTCTGCACCCTCTTTCTTCAACCTCGCCTTCTCCCTTTCCAGTTCCTCTAGCCTCTTGCAGTAAGTGGAGACGGCGTTTTTGAGTTTGGCTCTCTCGCTCAACTTCTCCACGAGCTCGACCCTCACTTGTTCCACCTTGGCCCTCAGAAGCCTCTCCTTCTCCAACTCCTTTCGCAGAAGCTCAGAAAGTCGGGAGACCCCTTCCCTCTTGGAGGTGAGCTCTGAGGAAAGCTCCTTCCTTTTTGCCAGAGCCCGAGAGAGGCTTTGGCTCACCTCCTCCAATTTCTTCTCAAGCTTTTCTATCTCCTCATCCACCTGCCCGATGCTATCTTTGAGAATCCTTATCTCCGTTGTCTCCCTCTCAACTCTGGCCTGTAGCTCCGTCCTCTGCCCATCAAGCTCGGCCATCACACGGCCCATCTTCCCAAGCTGGGCCTCCAGTAGAGTTGTACGCCTTTGATCTTTCCCCAGTTCTCCTTCCTCTTCCTGCACTCGGAGCAAGGTATCCCTGACCCTCTCTTTCAGATGGGCGAGCCTCTCCTCCAAAGACTCCCTCTCCCTCTGGAGGCTCGCCCATTTCCCCAAAGCCAGGGTCCTTTCCGACCTGAGAAGCTCTTCCCTGAGTTCTCTGTATTGGATGGCCCTTTTGGCCTGTTTTTCGAGGGACCTGAGCTGGGCTTCCACCTCGCTCTTTATGTCCCGGAGACGGAGGAGGTTTTGGGAGGTCGCCTCTATCTTCTTCTGGGCTGCTTCCCTCCTGCTTCTGTAGCGACTTATGCCAGCCACTTCCTCCACAATGACCCTTCTTTCCTCTGGCTTGGAGGATATTAATCTCGAGACCTTATCCTGCTCCACTATGGCGTAAGATCTACTGCCCAGCCCTGTATCCATGAATAGTTCCCATATGTCCTTCCGTCTGCAAGGGACGCGATTTATGGAATATTCGCTCTCTCCGGACCGAAAGAGCCTCCTTGTCACTTCTATCTCGGAGCACCCCGCAAGTTGGGATGGGGCATCTCCATTGGTGTTCTCGAAGGTGAGGGTTACCTCAGCCATCCCCAAGGGCTCACTGCCGTCCGCGCCGTGAAAGATCACATCCTCCATTTCCTGACCCCTCAGGGCCTTGGGGCTGGGCTCTCCCATTGCCCATCTGATGGCATCCACTATATTGCTCTTGCCGCATCCATTGGGACCCACGATGGCCGTGATGCCCGAATCAAAAGTGAGGCAAGTCCTCTCCTTGAAGGACTTGAACCCGCATATCTCGACCTTCTTGAGGCGCATCCCTCTCCTTACTCCATGAACTCGGCTAATTATAGGCAGCGTAAAGGCGGATGTAAAGCTGATTAACAAGAAGATGTGTTGGCGGCTTTCCCTGACACAATATGTGGGGAGGGGGGATCCCTGCGGGATCCCCCCTCCGGAGGTTCAATTCCCCTCTCTAACTGCTGCCTGGGCAGCAGCTAGTCTCGCAATGGGGACCCTATATGGAGAGCAGCTCACGTAGTTCATTCCCACCTTGTGGCAGAACTCTACGGATGCTGGATCTCCTCCGTGTTCTCCGCATATTCCCACTTTCAGGTCAGGTCTGGTGGCCCTGCCTTTCTCCACAGCTATCTTCACCAACTCTCCCACCCCGTCAGTGTCGAGAGTCTGGAATGGATCCGCTGGAAGTATTTTTTTCTGGAGGTATATGGGGAGGAAGGAGCCCACGTCGTCCCTGGAAAAACCGAAGGTGGTCTGAGTCAGATCGTTTGTGCCGAAGGAGAAGAATTCTGCCTTGGTGGCAATCTGATCCGCCACCAGGCAGGCCCTCGGGATCTCTATCATTGTGCCCACGAGATAGTCCAACTGGACTCCCTGTTCCTCCTGGACCTCCCTTGCGACCCTGTCCACTATCTCCCTTTGGTTCTCGAATTCCTTTACTGAGCCCACGAGAGGGATCATCACCTCGGGGAATACCCTCCTGCCTTCCTTGACGAGCTTGGCAGCTGCTTCGAAGATGGCCCGGGCCTGCATCTCGGTTATCTCCGGATATGTTATTCCGAGACGGCATCCCCTGTGTCCCAGCATGGGATTCAGCTCGTGCAGCTGCTGGATTCTGGCCTCCAATCTGTCTGCGGGTATACCCATCTGGGAAGCTAGTTCCTGGATCTGTTCCTTTGTGAGGTTCACGAACTCGTGGAGGGGAGGATCCAGGGTTCTTATGGTAACGGGAAGGCCTTCCATGGCCTCGAAGATACCCACGAAGTCCTCCCTCTGAAAGGGGAGGAGTTTCATTATGGCCCTTCTCCGCTCATCCTCTGTCTCCGCCACTATCATCTCCCTCATGGCCATTATTCTGTTGGGATCGAAGAACATGTGCTCAGTTCTGCAGAGTCCGATGCCCTCAGCCCCGAAACTTCTCGCCAGGCTGGCATCCGACGGGGTATCCGCATTGGTTCTTATACCCAATCTCCTGATTTCATCCGCCCACCTCATGAGCTCTTTGTACCAGGGATTGCCTTCTGGATCAGCGGGCAACAACCTGAGCTTTCCCTTGTAAACGACCCCTTTTGTGCCGTTGAGGGTTATCCAATCGCCTTCCCTTAAGACCTCTCCGTCTACCCTAAGGGTCTTCTCCTCAGCATCTATGTCCAGAGCGCCACAGCCCACGATGCAACATTTTCCCCATCCCCTGGCTACCAGAGCCGCGTGGCTGGTCATCCCCCCTTTGGAAGTGAGGATTGCTTGGGCAGCGTGCATGCCGTGGACATCTTCTGGAGAGGTCTCTGCCCTCACAAGAACCACTTTCTTCCCTTCCTTGGCCCATTTCTCCGCGTCATCAGCAGTGAAGACTATCTGGCCGACGGCTCCTCCTGGTCCAGCAGGCAAGCCTTTTGCCAGTGCCTTCGCTCCCTTCTCCTCCTCGGGATCCAGCATTGGATGGAGCAGCTCGTCCAACTGTGAGGGCTGAACCCTCAGGATGGCCTCCTCCTTGCTTATGAGCCCTTCCTTGCACATCTCCACGGCCATTCTTATGGCCGCCACACCATTTCTTTTACCCGTCCTCGTTTGGAGCATCCAGAGGGTGCCGTCTTGGATCGTGAACTCTATGTCTTGCATGTCTTTGAAGTAGTTCTCAAGCTTCCGCCTGATGGACTCCAGCTGCTGGTAGATTTCCGGCATTGCCTCTTCCAGGGAAGGTAAGGATGCGGCCTCACCCCTTTTTGTGGCCTTGTTGAGTGGATATGGAGTCCTTATCCCAGCCACCACATCTTCGCCCTGGGCATTGGGGAGCCACTCACCGTAGAAAACGTTTTCGCCAGTCGCTGGGTTTCTCGTGAAAGCCACCCCAGTGGCTGATCTCTCTCCAGTATTTCCGAAGACCATGGCCTGAACATTTACGGCCGTGCCCCAATCGTCGGGGATTCCCTCTATTCGACGATACGATACAGCCCTCTTTCCGTTCCAGGACTGGAAGACCGCCCCTATTCCGCCCCAGAGCTGCTCCTGGGGATCATCGGGGAAGGGCTTGCCCAGGACCTCCTCCACTTTCCTCAGGAATATCTCCACCAATGCCTTGAGATCCTCTGCGCTGAGCTCGGTGTCCAGCTTGACTCCCCTTTTCCTCTTGAGCTCATCCATTTCCCTCTCTAGGATCTCACGAATGCCCTGACCATCGGGAGGCTCTATACCCTGGGCCTTCTCCATGACTACATCGGCGTACATCATTATGAGTCTTCTATAAGCATCGTAGGCGAATCTCTCGTTTTGCGTCCTCTTTATCAGGCCTGGAAGAGTCTTGCTCGTGAGCCCGATATTCAGGACCGTCTCCATCATCCCTGGCATGGATCTCCTCGCGCCGGATCTGACGGATACGAGAAGGGGATTTTCCGGATCACCGAACTTGGCCTTCATGAGTCTCTCGACATAGGCCATGGCCTCCTCTACCTGCTCCTTGAGACCAGGAGGATAGGTTCTGCCATGTTTGTAGTAGTAATTGCACACCTCGGTAGTTATGGTGAAGCCTGGGGGGACTGGTATGCCCAGATTGGTCATCTCCGCGAGACCTGCTCCCTTTCCCCCGAGGAGATTTCTGAGCTCTTCACCGCCTTCTGCCCTCTCCCCGCCAAATGTGTACACATACCTCTCCTTCATCTCTCTCCCCCCTCATCAGTTTGAGCTCCTAGTTGGAGGCAACGATTCTCAGGTGGCTTCTTTTTTCTTGTCCGATTCGCGAATGAGCTCATCCCACTTGGTTCTCATTCTCCGGATGAGCTCCTTGTAACCGGAAGAGACAACTATTCTGTTGAACTGGTTCCTGTAATTGTTGACCAAGCTCACCCCTTCTATGACTACATCGTAAACCTTCCACTCATTTCCCTTTTTCATCATCCGATATTCTATGGGGATCTCGTTTCCTTTGCTGATTATCTTGGTCCTCACCTCGGCCCTCGGCCCATCTATCTCCTCTGCCAGGAACTCCACCTTCTCGTCGCTGTACTGAGCTAATTTTCCAGAGTAGGACCTTTGGAGAAGCTTCCCGAAAAGATCCACGAACTCCCTCTGCTCCTGAGGTGATCGATCCCTCCAATGGATTGCCAGGGCCCTCTTTGCCATCTCCTCGAAGTCGAATCTCTCAGCTACCACATCCCAGATCTTCCTCTCCCTGAGCTCCGGGTCCGCCTTCAACTCTGGATCCTTCAGGATCTCTATCACCTTCTCGGTGGAGTATTTTATGGCCTCCAGTGGTTCTCCAGCCCACAACCTTCCCGAAACCCCAGTGAGAGCCCATGCCAGGAGAACAAACCCAGCAACTTTCAAGTAAGGACGCATCTCCTTCTTCCCCTTTTATCCAGCACGTGATGGGGGCGATCTCAGATCTTCCCGAAGACGAAATTTGCTATGAGCTCCTCCAGGTTTATGGGAGCCTCTGTCTCGAAGAGCTCTCCCCCTGGTTTGACGTACTGATCAGATCCGCCAGGACTCAGCCTCACATATTTTTCCCCTAGGAGCCCCTTTGTCCTTATGGAAGCGATGGTATCCTCAGGTATCTTCACGTCCTCCCTTATGGTGAGGGCCACCTTGGCCGCGTAATTGTGTAATTCTATCGCCTTGACCCTTCCCACTTCAACCCCGGCTATTTCCACGACGGTCCCGGGCTTTAGCCCCTCCACTGAAGAAAATCTAGCGAAGACCGTGTAGCCACCTCTGCCGACGACCTCCATCCTGGCCAAGTGTATCGAGAGATAACCCAAGGCCGCAAGTCCCATGAGGACAAAGACCCCAACGGCCAACTCCAAACTCCCTCGTCTGGTCATCTGCTTTCCTCCCCAAACTCCCTTGGTCAGCCCAAATACGCATCGAGGAACTCCCTCACCACTGGATCGCTGCTCTCCAGGAGCTCTCGAGGGGGGCCTATGGCTGCTATCTTCCCGTCGTGAAGCAGGGCAACCCTGTCAACAATTGAAAAAAGGCCCCCTGCCTCGTGGGTCACAATGACACCGGTGAAATTCAATCTCGCATGGGTGGAATGGATCAGTTGGCGAATGGACTTGGCTGTGAGGGGGTCGAGGCCGGTTGTGGGCTCATCGAAGAAGACTATTTTCGGATTGTGAATTATGGCCCTAGCCAGGGCGACCCTTTTCCTCATCCCCCCACTTATCTCCGCTGGATACTTGTTTTCGGATCCCTCAAGCCCCACCATGGAGAGCTCTCTCATAACTCTCTCTCGAATCTCCTCTTCTGGCAACTTCCATTTCTCCCTGAGGGGGAAGGCCACATTGTCGAAGACCGTCATGGAATCGAACAAAGCCCCCCCTTGGAATAGCACACCGAACCTTTCCTTCAGAGACTTTCTCTGGGAGGTGGAGCTATTGTGCACATCCACACCGTCTATGAGGACCCTTCCCTTGTCCGGCCTCATGAGACCCATCATGTTTCTCAGGAGCACGGACTTGCCCCCTCCACTTTTCCCTATGAGGGCCAGCATCTCCCCCTCTCTGATCCTGAGGTTGACCCCCCTTAGGACCTGCTGACCATTGAAAGACTTGTGGAGATCCACAGTTTCTATCATCTTTCCCTTCAAAAGAGAAAGGATCCCATCAGGTAATCCCAAAGAAGGATGCTCACTGAAGAAAGCACCACCGCCTCGGTGGTAGCCCTGCTCACCCCTTCTGCTCCATACCCTGAGAAGAACCCCTTGAAGGAGCAGATCCATATGACTATTGCCCCGAAGCACAGGGACTTGTAAAACCCATCCAGAACATCCTGAGTGGAAAGATAGGTGTGAATCTCCCCGAAATAGGTTCCATGGGCCAGTCCCAATAGCTCCACTCCCACAAGATATCCGCCGAAGATCCCTATTACATCGAAAAACCAGGAGAGAACAGGAAATACTATGAGGCCGGCTATGAAGTTGGGCACAACAAGATATTGCATGGGATTTATAGCCATCATGTCGAGAGCATCGATTTGCTCAGAGATCCTCATCACTCCTAGTTCAGCAGTGAGGGCAGAACCTGCCCTTCCGGTTATCATTAAGGCTGAAAAAACAGGCCCGAGCTCTCTCACCAGGGAAAGGGCCACAGCGGGCCCTAAAAGGGCCTCTGCTCCGAACTTTCTCAGGGTGTAAAAGACTTGAAGCCCCAGGACCATACCAGCAAATCCCCCGGTCAGGAGGATCACGAAGGTGGTCTTCACCCCTAGGAAATGGATCCTCTCGACAACCTTTCTCCATCTGAAAGGGGGCAAAAAGCAAAATAGGATGGTCTGACAAAGGAATATGCCCATTTGACCCGCTGTTTGGACAAGTGCCAGAAAGGACCTACCCAGCCACCTGATGATATGGATTGGCTCCAAAGCCAGCCGTTCCTCCATGGTTTTGAGACCTTGAGTTGCCGAATTGATCCTTTGGCCTTCAAGGCATGAGGTTGGGCTAATTATACTCCAAAGGCTCCCCCAGTCAACGAGATCAAATCCCTGAGCTGTTTCGGACGCAAAAAGATGGGCCCCGCCCGCATGATTCAGGATAAGCAGGCAATGTGGGCCGTCTCCATGACATCCCTGAAGAATCCTCTGCACGCCAAAACTATTTGATATTCGGTTTCGGTCCCTCTCGTCGTTTGAGCTTGAATACCTGGATCCCCAAGGCATGGATTTTATAGAGAAGTGCGGAGTGGCCTTTCTCTGGGATTCCAAGATCTGGCCAGACCCCATTTCACCAACTAACCCTACAAGGCCATCTCCTCCTTGCTTGGAAAGCGATGGGAAAAGGGTTCGATCAAGACTCAGGCAAAAAATGCGCCCCTGTGAATGGGGCCACCATCGGAGGGAGACACAAGGCCATCCTCGTAAATCTGAGGAAGAGAGAATTGTTTTCTCTGGATCTCTCTATGGCTTGGGGTGGAGGCGGCAACCGGATTCGAACCGGTGAATAACGGTTTTGCAGACCGCTGCCTTACCACTTGGCTATGCCGCCTTGGGTGACCCTTCTTTCTGGCTCCGAAGAAAGCCAGGATTGGGGCGTATCTCGGGTGGAGCGGGAAACGGGATTTGAACCCGCGACTTCAACCTTGGCAAGGTTGCACTCTACCACTGAGTTATTCCCGCTTCCGGATCTAAATCATAAGACTCGACAGGCCACCTTGTCAATCTCTTGTAGACCCCTCTTCCACCCCCCAGGTGAGAGGGCTCATTGGGGCGATGGGGTAGATGCCCTAGGGTTTTTCCTCGGTGAATCGTACGCTGAAAGCTCCCAAATCTGACCCGAGAGGCAGAGGGGCGAGCCCATGGGCTTGAGGACGCCTTGCAAGCGGCCTCGTATGGGAAAAACTCTCCTTGCGAAGACCTCTCGGAGCTCAGTGGATCTCACAGGGCCGGCATCCGCCCATGGGGCCAGTTACTGCCTGCTTGCGAGGATTGAACCCTTTCTTCTAAAGAGATCGTAGTAGTAAAGGACCTTGCTCACGTACTCCCTTGTTTCGGGATAGGGAGGGATTCCTCCGTGTTGAATAACGGCTTCCTTTCCTGCATTGTAAGCTGCCAGGGCCAGGGGGAGATCTCCATCGAAAAAGTCCAGGAGCATCCTCAAGTACCTCACTCCGCCATCGACATTTTCCGCTGGGTCGAAGCAATCCCTCACCCCGAGGTCCCTTGCTGTTCCGGGCATCAATTGCATGAGGCCCCTCGCCCCTTTGGAAGAGATGGCAGTGGGGTTGAAGTCCGACTCTACCTTTATCACTGCTCTGACTAGACTTTGGTCTAGGCCGTGCCTCCTCGCCGTGTGGCTGATCAATGGATCCGAAGGATCCATCTTGGGCCTCGAAGGTGGAGAGACCGGTTCTGAAGATGGCTGCCTCAGGGTTTTGCCTTCTTTCATGTAAAGGCGATACGCCGGATGATTGGGCACATTTGTGAAGTGGATGACTCCCCTCGAGTCCACGTATTTGTAAATATCAGCACTAGCTCCCGTGACCCAGATGGCCATCAACGAGAAGACTGCCACGATCTTGACCATAGCTCCTCACCCAGTTCCCCTGGGAGTCCGCCTTCGGTCAAAAGGGAATGTTACTTCGAAAGTGGTCCCTCTTGCAACTTCGCTCTGCACCTTTATATGTCCTCCGTGCTCCTGCACTATGATGCTCGCCTTTGCCAGCCCAACACCAGCTCCCTTGGTCTTGGTGGTGAAAAAAGGGCTGTATATGTGTGGGAGAAATTTCTCGGGGATTCCGATCCCAGTGTCCTCCACTATGACCTTGGCACAGTCGGCCATGGCTTTCACCTCAAGTTTCAATACGCCTCCTTTGGGCATTGCCTCAACGGCATTTTCCACCAGATGCCTGAACAGCTCCATGAGATGAACCCTATCGCCATAGATCCAAGGCCCCTTTCTAGGGTAGTAGGTCTCAAGGCGAATTTCCTTTGGGATGCGAACCAGAGCCAGGGCGTCCCTCACAACCTCCTGGAGGTCCAGCTTGGCGAAGGAAAGCTTGTGTGTTTTGGCAAACTCCAAGTACCCTTCGACTTCCCTCAACATGGACTCCATTCTCTGGACGTCTTCCATGATCACCCGGAGGGTGGCCCTTCCCGGATGGTCAGGCTCGAGCATCTTCTCGAGGCGTCTAGCATACCCTCCTATGCTCACTATCGGATTTCTTATCTCGTGGGAAAGCCCCTCGACCACCTTCTCCAAATAACTGAGCTTCTGGGATTCCAGCATCTGCTCCTGGAGTCTCCTTTGCTCAGTGAGATCCCTCACGGAGAGGACCATTCGGGAACCCCCTCCCTTGCCCTCCAGGACACAACCCCTCATGGCTCCGAGAAACCTCTCGCCATCCCTCTTCTGGAAGAGGACGTCAGCCTCGTATTTTCCCCTCGCCATGAGCTCCTGTAATATTCCTCTCGCGCATTCCTCCCCTTCGAGAACGAGGTGGAAGATGGTGATGTTCCCCCTTTCAGCCTGGCTCAAGTGCCACAGCTCCGCTGCAGCCCTGTTGGAAAACAGGACCTTTCCGTCAGGGGCTACGACCAATAAGGCCTCGCACAAGGAATCGACGACTTTGATCCAATCCAGCTCTATGGAATCATCGCCATCAGCCACTGGGCCTCTTCCCCCAAAGGGCCGTCAGCTCGAAGGAACCTTGGCCCAATCATCGAGAAATTTCTTCAGTCCCATGTCCGTTAAGGGATGTTGGGCGAGCTGCCTCAGCACATGAAAAGGAACCGTGACCACATCCGCACCCATGAGGGCTGCCCTCAGGACATGGATGGGATTTCTCACGCTGGCCACTATGACCCTGGTCCCCATCTCATATTGGTCGTATATTTGGAGGACCTGCTCCACGAGCGCCATGCCATCCTGGGAGATATCGTCAAGCCTCCCAACAAATGGACTCGCGTAAGTGGCCCCTGCCTTGGCTGCCAGGAGCGCCTGGATGGGCGAGAAGATAAGAGTGCAGTTGGTCTGAATCCCTTCCTGAGATAGGGCCTTCAACGCCTTGAGGCCATCTGGCGTTATGGGAATTTTGACAACAATGTTAGGGGATATTCTCACCAGCTCCTTGGCCTCTTTCACCATTCCCCTGCTTTCGGTGGAGACTACCTCCACGCTCACAGGCCCTTCTACCTCGCCACATATCTCCTCTATGACTGTTCTGAAAGGCTTGCCTGTCTTCGCTATGAGGGACGGGTTTGTCGTCACCCCGTCCAAGATGCCCATGGCCCTGGCCTCTCGAATCTCCTCGATGTGAGCCGTGTCGATGAAGAAATCCATTTCCAAGCTCTCCTTTCTACTACCTGTTTTCCGAGTCCCCCTGGGTGCTCGCAGATAAAAACCGCTCCTTGCACTCCTCGCTACAGAAATAGAGGACCCCTTTTCCGTCTCTGAAGAGAAGGGCTTGGCTTTTGGGCAGATAAGTCTTGCACCAGGGGTCCTGGACTAGAACCTCCTCCCCCTGTCCACCTGCCGAGGGGCTTGGCCGAACACTGGAACCTCGCCTTTTCTTGCCCCATATGAGCCTGTAAAGGATGTAAGCGGCGACACCCAATAGGATCAATCTCCAAAGCATCGTGTCGCCTCCCACTGAGCCACCTTGAAGACCTTCTTGGATTGATCCACTCTTTGGAGAAGATCCACTACAGATACACCCATGGCTGGATGAATCAGGTTGGGGACTATCTCAGCCAGGGGCTCCAAGACGAACCTCCTCTCGTGCATCCTGGGATGGGGGATTTCCAGGAACTCGCTCTTCATGACCGTGGTCCCGAAGATGAGAATGTCCAAGTCAATTACCCTTGGCCCCAATGGTTCCTTCCTCACCCTGCCCATCCCCGTCTCTATCTCGAGAAGCCTGGAGAGGAGCTCCATTGGGGGGATGGCAGTCCTTATCCAGAGCACCGCATTCAAGAACCACGGTTGCCCCTCCATTCCCACGGGCTCTGTCTCGTAAAGGGAGGAAGCCCTGACAAACTCCACCTCAGGGATCCGGAGCACGCTGCATGTTGCCAGGTTCAGATTCCTGAGGCGATCCCCGATATTGGACCCGAGGCCTATAAACACATCCTCCACGGCAGCGCTCCTGAGCCGTGGAATCCTGGGGCTCAAAACCTCAACCCTCGGATTCTCTCCACAGCCTCCCTGATTCGCTCTACGGGAGCACAGAGTGTCATCCTAATGAAGCCCTCTCCGAATCTCCCAAATCCGTTCCCGGGTGTGGTGACAATGCCCGCCTGGGATAGGAGGTAACTTGCAAAGTCTTTGGATTTATACCCTTGAGGAACCCTGACCCAGACGTAAAAGGTCGCTCTGGGCCAAGCCACTTCCAAGCCCACTTCCCTCAGTCCACTCACCAAGACCTCCCTTCTTTCCGCATAGATCCTATTGTTCGCCTCCACCCAGGATTCAGGGCCGTCGAGAGCAGCTATCCCTGCCCTCTGAACAGCCTGAAAGATTCCGGAGTCCACATTGGTCTTTATGAGTCCGAGGCCCGACACTATCTCACTGTTTCCCACAGCGAACCCGACCCTCCACCCAGTCATGTTGAAGGTCTTGGAAAGGGAGTGGAACTCTATTGCCACATCCTTTGCTCCCTCCACTTGAAGAATGCTCGGAGCTTTATACCCGTCGTAGGAGACTTCCGTGTAAGCTGCATCGTGGCAGAGGATGACCTCGTTTTTCCTGGCCCACTCAACCGCTTCCTCGAAGAACTCCATCGTGGCAGTTGCGCCCGTTGGGTTGTTGGGATAGTTGAGAAAGACCATCTTGGCCTTCTTGGCAACCTCATCAGGGATCTCACCGAGATCAGGGAGGAAATCTCTTTCTGGTCTGAGGGGTAGCCAGTAGGGGATTCCCCCTGCGAAGACAGTCCCAGCCTGGTACACAGGATAGCCTGGATCTGGAACGATGACGAGATCCCCTGGGTCCACGAACGCGAGGGGGATATGCGCTATGCCTTCCTTGGATCCTATGAGGGATACGACTTCTTTCTCAGGATCCAGGGTAACCGCGAAACGTTTGGCATACCAGCGGGCAACTGCCATCTTGAAGTCCACCATTCCAGAGTAGGAGGGATACCTATGGTTTGCAGGATCCTCTGCCGCCTCTTTCAAGGCATCCACTACATGCTTGGGGCTAGGTAGATCCGGATCTCCCACACCCAGATCTATGAGGTCAACCCCTTTCCTCTGAAGCTCTCCTTTGAGTCTATCTATCTCAGCGAAAAGATAAGGCGGAAGATTTTTGAGCCGCACGGAGAGTCTTTCCTTCCACATGAACTTCCTCCTCAACTCGTCTGGCCCGCCTCCCCTATCGTGGCCAAATTCTACATTCTTGCACAGAGAGGCCGTTTGGCCCCGGAAAAAGGAATGGTCTCCCCTTCTATTATCCTCCCAATGGTCATTCTACAGGGTTCTCCAAGACTCCTATTCCCTCTATTCGCACCTGGAATCTATCCCCGCTTTTCATGGGGCCTATTCCGGATGGGGTCCCTGTGGCTATTACATCTCCTGGAAGGAGGGTCATGATGTGGGATACGAATGAGATGAGCTTGGGCACGTGGAAGACGAGGTTGCTGGTCCTCGAGCTTTGCCTCACTTCTCCATTTAGAAGCCCCTCTATCTTCAGGTCCCATGGCTCGAGTCCCTCAACTATCCAAGGCCCCAAAGGACAGAATGTGTCGAAGCTCTTGGAGCGTGTCCACTGGCCATCCTTTGCCTGAAGATCCCTGGCGGTTACGTCATTGAGGCACGTGTAACCCCAAACATGATCCAAGGCCTCGGATTCATCTACCTTGTATGCCCTCCTTCCAATGACCACTGCCAGCTCCGCTTCATAATCCACCCTCTGGGACGAATGGGGTAGCTTTATGGCCTCATGGGGTCCTATCACCGATGTGGAGGGTTTTATGAAAAGAAGCGGTTCCTCTGGGAGAGGATGGCCTGTCTCCTGGGCATGATCCCTGTAATTCAGGCCAACGGCCACGACCTTGGATGGCTCGCAAGGGGCAAGGAGCCTCACTCTCGAGGTGGGGATGGTCTCATGGAGCTCTTCCCAGAGCCCATCCCCTTGGGGCCTCACCACTTTCACTCTCTCCTCTTCCCACAGACCAAAGAGGATTTTCCCGTCTGTCTCGAATCTCACGAATCTTCTCATTTCCTCATCTCCCTCAACCCCAGGACATCTCGCATATCGTAAAGGCCGGGAGGCTTGTCCACAACCCATAGGGCGGCCCTGACTGCTCCCATTGCGAAGTTGTCTCGGCTGTGGGCCCTATGAATTATCTCTATCCTCTCTCCAACCCCAGCGAAGAGCACCGTATGCTCCCCCACTATATCCCCTGCCCTCAGGCTCTGGATGCCGATCTCTCCCATCTTCCTAGGACCTACTTGCCCCCTCCGGGCGAACACCGCCACCTCTTCTAGCCTCTTCCCAGCGGATGATGCCAAGACCTCTGCCATCTTGATGGCTGTCCCGCTAGGGGCATCCACCTTGTGCTTGTGGTGAACCTCCAGGACCTCCATGTCATAGTCCTCTCCCAGGACTCTCGACGCCACTTCCAGAAGAACCAGGACCACATTTACCCCAACGCTCATATTGGGTGAGAGCACACACCTCGTCGAGGGCGCCCTCTCCTCGATTTCCGTGATCTGCTCTCTACTGAACCCGGTTGTTCCTATCACAATGGCCTTCTCGAGCTCCACAGCTTTTCTCAAGTGGGTCAGGGAAGCCTCGGGATTGGTGAAGTCTATGAGGACATCGCTCTTTTCCATGACCTCTTGGAGATCCGCTGATACCTTCACTCCCACCTCTCCCCTTCCCAGAACCGATCCCACATCCTTGCCCATGGCCCCATGCCCGGGTATCTCTAGGGCTCCAGCGAGGACCAGACAGGGGTTGTCCAGGACCGCACTGACTATCCTCTGACCCATTCTTCCCATGGCACCTGCTACCGAGGCCTTTACCTTCCTGTCTTCCATAAGTTCCTCCTTGGGCTCATTCCAGGAATGCCTCCTCTGAGGCAATTGCCTCGTATATTATCCGGGCGTCACCCTCCAAGGTGACGTTCTTGTAAGTCCCTTCCCCGAAGGATTGAAAGTCTATTTCCAGCTCCCCTCCCCTTGTCCTCACTGTCACGGGAGATCTGACCACGGACCTCATGTGGCCTGCTATAGCTGATGCGACAGCTCCTGTCCCGCAAGCCAGGGTCTCCCCCTCCACCCCTCTTTCATATGTGCGCATGGCCAAGGTTTGCCTCCCGAGGATTTGCACGAAATCCACATTGGCTCCCTTTGGGTAAAAGGCCTCATGATAGCGTATTTTTCTCCCCAGATCCTCTACCTCAATTCCCTCCAAATCCTCAACGAAGACGACTGCATGGGGGACACCTGTGTTGAGGAATGTCATCTCAACTGCCCCTTCCTCCAGGATCACGGTTATCTCGGGCCTCATCTCCTTGGGCTCGTTCATCCAAATCTTGGCTCCCTTGGGGGTTAGCTGTGCCTCCACTACACCGGAGATGGTCTCGAATCTCATCCTCTCCCTGGACACCAACCCCTTGACCACTGCGAATCTAGCCGCACACCTAGCAGCATTGCCGCACATCTCGGCTTCTGAACCATCGGAGTTGAAAAACCTCCAGGCGAAATCATTGGCAGGATCCTTTGGCGGCACGACCAGAACAAAGCCATCCGCTCCCACAGAAAGCCTCCTCCGGCAAAGAAGCCTCGCTACCTTGGGGAGATCCCAGGATCTCCAGGGGGCGTCCCTGTGGTCCACTAGGATGAAGTCATTGCCGCAGCCACTCATCTTTGTGAATTTGAACCCTGCTTCCATAGCTGCCCTTCCGTCACAGTAGCCAATCCGGGATGACTTCCGGGGCAATTAAGTCCTCGTAAGTCTCTCGCCTCCGGATCACCCAGAAATCTGATCCCTTGACTAGAACCTCCGCGGCCCTGGGCCTGGAATTGTAGTTGGATGACATGCTGAACCCGTATGCCCCAGCACTCATGACAGCCAAAAGGTCACCCCTTTTGAAGGGCGGCATCCTCCTGTCCCTTGCCAAAAAATCCGTGGACTCGCATATGGGACCCACAAGATCAGCCATTATTTCCTCCTCGAACACCAGGGTCTCATCCACTGGATTTATCCTGTGATAGGAGCCGTAAAGGCTTGGCCTCGCCAGATCATTCATTCCAGCATCGACGATCACGAAGTCCTTGGTCGCCCCTCTCTTGGTGTAAAGGACCCGGGTGAGAAGAACCCCGGCATTTCCCACTAGCACCCTTCCTGGCTCGAGCACTAGGGTGCAGCCTAGATCCTTGGTCACTTCCTTCACCCCTTGGGCATATTGGATCGGATGAGGAGGGGTTTCCTCATGATATGTGATGCCGAGCCCACCACCAAGATCCAGGTAACGGATATCCATGCCCTGGGAGCGAAGCGTCAGGACCAGTTCCCTGAGCCTTTCCAGGGCATCCAAGAATGGCTCCATTGTCGTTATCTGCGAGCCAATATGACAGTCAACGCCTACCACCTCAACATGGTCCATGCTGAAGGCCCTTCTATAGTCTTCCAGGGCCTTTTCCATCTCGATGCCAAATTTGTTCCTCTTGAGCCCTGTGGATATGTAAGGATGGGTCTGGGGGTCCACATCTGGGTTGACCCTTATGGCCACTGGAGCCCTGAGGCCGAGTCTGGCTGCTCTCTGGGCGAGCACCTCCAGTTCCTGGGAGGACTCTATGTTGAACATGAGAATGCCCGCCATGAGGGCCTGATCCATCTCTTCCTCGGTCTTTCCAACCCCCGAATAGACTATCTTCTTGCACGGGATCCCGGCCTTTAGGGCACGAAACAGCTCCCCTCCTGAAACTATGTCCACACCTCCTCCCATGCTTCCAAAAAGCCTCAATATGGCCAGGTTTGAGTTGGATTTGGCGGAGAAACAGACTAGATGTGCCACGTCCTCGAAGGCGCCGTCGAAGGCCTTGTAATGCCTGACAAGGGTCTCACTGCTGTAAACATAAGTGGGAGTCCCAACCTCTTGAGCTATCCTGGAGAGGGGTACCTCCTCGCAATGAAGCTCGCCGTCTCTGTAGTGGAAGTAGTGCATGCGCCGAAAGATCTCCTTCAGGGGGACTTACCCGCTTCCCGTCCTGGGACTTGTGGGATCGCAGCTGGCACGTGAACCCTTATTGCCTCTGATCTCTTTCCTTCGAGGGGAGGCTCGCTATCGTCCACCGTGGTGACGCTATACCAGTAACTCTTTCCCCGAACAGGGGTGAGATCGTCGAAAAATGGAACACTGACAATCTCCGAGTTGATTCTCTTCCAGGGCCCCTCGCCAGAATCAGCCCTGTAAACATTGTATCCCAGGACCCCTTTTCCAGGTCCTCCCTCCCACACCAGCCTCACGCCACTGGGTGTTGGAAAGCCCACCAGACCTCGAGGTGGCTCAGGAGGCTCCGACCTTTGGGGTCTCGCGTGGACGACTTGGGAAAAAGGCCCCGGAACCAGCTTCTCTCTCACTTTCCTGAGTGCCCTTACCTTGTAAGAGTAATCCACACCATTTTGCACCGCGGTATCGATGTATTCGGGCTCTTCAATGGGTGTGGAGGTCAGGGGAACAACCCCGAACTCTCCACCCTCTCTAGCCCTGAATACTTGGTAAACTACGGATCCCTTCTCAAGAGACTGGGCATCTGCCCTCTGAGTCACAGGCTCCCACCTGAGGCTCACCTTTTGGTCCCCGGCCACTGCCTCGAGGGACCGAGGGGCAGCGGGAGGCACGTCCCAGAATATCCCAACGGGCGCTGATGGCCTGCTCTTTGTCCCCTTGGCGTTTATGGCAAGGACCCTGTACCTGTAACTGCCCGGGCTCTCTGGCCTGTCAAGCAAGCTCATCCGGCCCGATGGCAACACTTCCCCTTGTGGATACTCGTAGCGAATCTGAGCGACAGGGGTGTAGGCCGTAGGACACGTGGGACATTCCTCCTCTTCTATGGAGGCCCTCTGAACCTCTATTATCTCCAGGTCTGTGAGACCCGAGCCATCCCTGTTTCTCGTGGGCAGGGTGAAGCTCAACCTCACCCCCTGTGCCTCCACCTGAGCCCTTAGGAGTGTGGGGGCCTCGGGAACAAGAACCTGGGGAGGCCTCGGCTTGGCCTTGAGTCCACACCCCCCAACTAAAGAGATGAAAAAGAGGATCACTGTGCATCTCATCCCGAATTTCTTCACGCCTCTGCCCCCTCGAGCCCAGCCTTGAGCTCCTTGAGCTCCCTTCTTGCCTCTTCCAGGGCCTCCATCACCCGGGAGGTGGCAGTCCCCCCTTTTGTTGCCCTCCTCTCTATGGATGCCCTGGGATCCAGAACAACGTATACGTCCTCATCGAATGCCTCGTCATAAGCTTTGAGCTCTTCCAAACTCAGGCTGCGAAGAGGGACTCCTCTTTCCACACAAGATCTCACAATCTCAGCCACTATCCCATGAGCCTTCCTGAAGGGCCTTCCTTTTTCCACCAAGTAATCGGCCAGGTCCGTGGCGGTGAGATAGCCCTCCTCCGCAGCCGTGGCCATCCGGATGGAGTTCACCTCCATGGTCCTTATCATCTGGGTCACGACCCTGAGGCAGTCCTTGACCGCGTCCGCTGTCTCGAACATGGGCCTCTTGTCTTCCTGCATGTCTTTGTTGTACGCGAGGGGGAGCCCCTTCATGACCATGAGCATGGAGACCAGGTTTCCCACCATGAGGCCAGCCTTGGCCCTTATGAGCTCAGCATAATCGGGGTTTCTCTTCTGGGGCATTATGCTGCTTCCTGTACAGAAGAGATCCGCCAGCTTAATGAATCCGAACTCCTGGGAGCTCCAAAGCACTATCTCCTCGGACAATCGGCTCATGTGTATGCCCAGGATGCTGCAGGCTGAGAGAAACTCCAGCAGGAAGTCCCTGTCGCTCACAGCGTCCATGCTGTTCCTGCACACTCTCTTGAACCCAAGTTCCTTGGCCACAAACTCCCTGTCAACGGGAAAGTCCACCCCAGCCAGGGCACCTGAGCCCAAAGGAAGCTCCGATACGCCCTCCATGCAGCCTTCCATTCTTCGGAGATCCCTTCGGAACATCTCGTAATACGCCATGAGGTGATGGGAAAAAAGCACTGGCTGAGCTCTCTGGAGATGGGTATAACCAGGCATGATGACTCTCAGGGAGGCCTGCGCCTTGTCCACCAAAGTCTCCATCAACTCAAGAAGCTGAGCCTCTATGAGCCGGATTTCCTCTCTCAGGTAAAGCCTCTCATCGAGGGCAACCTGGTCGTTTCTGCTCCTCGCGGTGTGGAGCTTGCCGCCCACATCCCCTATCTTTTCCATCAGGCGACGCTCTATGTTCATGTGGATATCTTCCAGCTCCATTGAAAAGGGGAATTCCCCTGACTCTATCTCTCGGAGTATCTCGTCCAGGCCTTTGAGGATCAGCTCCTCTTCTTCCCTGGAAATTATTCCCTGTCTCGCGAGCATCCTACAGTGGACCTGGCTTCCCAGGATATCCTGCTTGTAAAGCCTCCTGTCCCATGGGAGGGAAGCACCGAAGCTCTTGAGAAAATCGGGAAACAGAAGGTCTTTCATGACTCCTCACAAACTCAACGACTTCTCGGACCTCGGAAGTGGCCTTCCCTCGGCCCCCACACTCACGTTTTATGCCCCGCCTTGGACCATCTTCCTCACCTTGAGCCTCAGGCCCTGGAGCCTTATGAACCCAGTCGCGTCCTGTTGGTTGTAAACCTCGTCCTTCTCGAATGTTGCGAGATCCGTAATGTAGAGGGACTTGGGAGACTTTCTTCCCACCACCATGCAATTTCCCTTGTAAAGCTTGAGTCTCACAGTCCCAGTGACCCCTTTCTGGGCCTCGTCCATGGTTTTCTGAAGGAGCTCCCTTTCGGGAGAGAACCACAAACCATAGTATATGAGCTCCGAATAGCGGGCCACCAGGGAGTCCCTGAGATGCATTACATCCCTGTCCATTGTTATTGATTCCATTGCCCTTCGGGCTATGTGCAGGATCGTTCCGCCCGGGGTCTCGTAAACTCCCCTGGACTTCATGCCCACGAACCTGTTTTCCACGATGTCCACCCTTCCAATACCGTTTCGGCCGCCCAGCTCGTTTAAGTGCTGCAAGAGTTGCGCAGGGGACATCCTCACATTGTCCACAGCAACGGGCGTCCCGTCCTCGAACTCTATCTCAACGTAGGTGGGCTTGTCTGGAGCCTTCTCGGGCGACACGGTCAGTCGAAACATGGACTCATCGGGCTCCAGCCACGGATCTTCCAGGATCCCCCCTTCGAAGCTCAAGTGCATGAGGTTTCTGTCGCAGCTGTAAGGCTTCTCGGGAGTTGCTTCCACTGGTATCCCATGGGCCCTCGCATAGGAGAGCATCTCGCTTCTGGACTTGAAACCCCATCGCGGATCTCTCCATGGTGCTATTATCCTGAGAGATGGATCCAGGGCCATGTAAGTGAGCTCGAACCTCACCTGATCATTCCCCTTGCCCGTTGCCCCATGGGCCACAGCATCAGCCCCTTCCTCATGGGCCACACTTATTTGATGTTTCGCTATGAGTGGTCTGGCTATGGATGTGCCCAAGAGATATCCCCCCTCATATATGGCGCACCCTCTCAAGGCTGCAAAGACATAATCCCTGACGAACTCCTCTTTGAGGTCCCTCACGACGAATTTGCTCGCGCCCGTCGCCATGGCCTTCTCCTCGAGGCCCTCTAGCTCCTCACCTTGTCCTATGTCAGCTGTGAAGGCTATGACCTCGCATCCATAGGTCTCTATGAGCCACCTCAGGATGACCGATGTGTCCAGGCCACCGGAATATGCCAGAACAACCTTCTTCACTCTCTCCATAGAAATCCTCCTAGAACCCATCCTCCTCAAGCCTCTTGTCTGTCCAGCCTCGTGCCAGGAGGGGCCAGTCCGTGGCTTCCCAAAAGGAGCTCCAGGATGGCCTTCTGCACGTGGAGCCTGTTTTCCGCTTGATCCAGCACGATGGAATGGGGACCATCTAGGACCGAGTCCGTTATCTCCAATCCCCTGTGGGCAGGAAGGCAGTGCATCACTGCCACTTGCGGACCAGCCATCTTTACCAGTGAGTCATTCACCTGATAGGAGGCGAAGACCCTTTTCCTCTCCTCTTCCTCAGCCTCTTGCCCCATACTCACCCAGACGTCCGTGTATATCACATGAGCTCCCACCACTGCCTCCCTTGGATCCCTCACGATTCGGATGTGCGAGGGGAGTTCCGCAATGAGCTCCTCGTATGGGTCATAACCCTCGGGGCAAGCCAGGACGAGATCGAATCCCATGAGTTTGGCAGCTTCTATCCAGGAGTTGGCCACGTTATTCCCGTCTCCCACATAGGCCACCTTTGTCCTCCTCAAATCGCCCCAGCGTTCCTGGACAGTGAGGATGTCTCCCAGGATCTGACATGGGTGGAAGCGGTCCGTGAGGCCATTTATCACCGGGACCCTGGAGTTGGCGGCGAATTCCTCCACCGTCTCGTGCTTGTTGGCCCTGATCATCACGCCATCCACATACCTGCTCAGCACCCTCGCAGTGTCCGCTATAGTCTCCCCCCTTCCCAGCTGAGTTGTGCGCGCATCGATGAAAAGGGCGAGACCTCCTAGCTGGTACATCCCCACCTCGAAGGAGACCCTTGTCCTTGTGGAGGGCTTCTCGAATATCATGGCCAGGACCTTCCCCTCCAAGCTCCTGTGCTGAACTCCCCTTTTGGCCTTGTCCTTTATGACCCTCGCCAAAGTCAAGATGGCTTCCACATCCTGGACGCTCAGATCCCCTATTCTCAAAAGATGCCTCACCTCACCCACCTCCCTGCAAACCCAAGACCCTCTCTCATCCTCCGTAAGCCTCCACCATGGCCGCCTCTATGGCCTGCAGCGCCTCTTCCACATCCTCCAAGGTTATGACCAGGGGGGGGACTAGCCTGAGGACCTTTTCCATGGTGCAGTTGACCAGTACCCCTCTTCTCATGCAGCCCTCGACCACGGGTCTACAGGACTCCTTGAGTTCCATCCCCAGCATCAGGCCCCTTCCTCTCACCTCAACCACTAGCTCCGGATACTTCTCGGCTATCCTTTCCAGGCCCTGTTTGAGGCTTCCGGCCACAGGGGCCATTTGCTCGAGAAGGCCGTCATCTATCAGTATCTCCAGGACTGCATTGGCTGCAGCTGCAGCCACTGGATTTCCTCCAAAGGTGCTTGCATGGGTCCCTGGGGTCAATGACATGGCCACATCCTCAGTGGCCAGGACTACCCCCATGGGTATCCCCCCGGCTATTCCCTTGGCTAGGGTCATCACATGGGGGATCACACCCTCCGGCTCATGGGCGAAGAGGGTTCCCGTCCTCCCCATCCCTGTCTGGACCTCATCCAGAATGAGGAGAATGCCTTCCTTGTCGCAGAGCTCCCTCACCTTTTTGAGATAACCAGGGGGGGCTGGCCTGACCCCTCCCTCCCCCTGGATTGGCTCCACCATCACAGCACATGTTCTGGGGGAAATGGCCTCCTCCAAGGCATCTAGGTCGCCAAAGGGGACGTACCTGAAGCCCTCTACCAAGGGCTCGAAACCCTTGTGATACTTGTCCTGAGCCGTTGCGGTGAGGGTTGCCATGGTCCTTCCGTGGAAAGAGCCATTCATTGTTATTATCTCGAAGCTGCCGTGCTTTCCCCTGTCTTTGGCGAATTTCCTAGCCAGTTTTATTGCACCTTCGTTGGCCTCGGCCCCGCTATTGCAGAAAAAGACCCTGTCAGCGAAACTCAATGAGACGAGCCTTTCTGCGAGCTCAACCATGGGGGTGTTATAGTAGAAATTGGAAACATGGAGGAGCTTAGACGACTGCTCCTGTATTGCTCGAACCACCTTGGGGTGGCAGTGGCCCACATTGCACACAGCCAGACCAGCAACAAGGTCCAGAAAGCACCTTCCCTGGTCATCCCAGAGCCTCGCCCCCTCCCCCTTTATGAAGACCAGGGGGAACCTCGCATAGGTCTGAAAAAGCACCCTCTCCGCCCTCTCTATCCACCCGATCATCACTGTATCTCCTCACGGGGTTATCTCAGTTCCTATGCCCACATCAGTGAAAATCTCCAAAAGCACAGCATGCTCTTTTCTACCATCGACTATATGGGCCTTGGCCACGCCCGAAGATACAGCCTCTAGACAACAGTTCACCTTGGGGATCATTCCACCGGATATCGTCCCTTCAGAGATCATCTCCTTCGCTCGACTGGAAGTAAGGGTGGAGATGAGACGGCCATCTTTGTCCATGACTCCCTCGACATCCGTGAGGAGGATGAGTTTCTCTGCCCTCAAACTGGATGCCACAGCACTTGCCACTAAATCCGCGTTTATATTGTAAGAATCCCCATCTGGGCCGACCCCAACCGGAGCTATTACTGGGATGAACCTCTCCTTCTCAAGGGCCATTAGGACCTCTGGGTTTACCCCCTCCACCTCACCGACCTTTCCCAAGTCCACCAATTCAGGGGCCTCCTCATCGGCCTTGGGGGGTGGAAGAAGGAGTTTCCTAGCCAGGATTAGCCCCCCATCCTTTCCACTCAGTCCGACTGCCCTCCCCCCTTCGGTGTTGATGAGCCCCACTATCTCCTTGTTCACCTTCCCCACGAGGACCATTTCCACCACGTCCATGGTCTCGTGATCCGTGATCCGCATTCCCTGATAGAATCTGGACTCCTTTCCCATCTTCTTCAGGGTCTCACCGATCTGGGGACCTCCTCCGTGGACAACCACAGGGTGAAGCCCTATTGCCTTGAGAAGGATCATGTCCTTGGCGAAGGATCTCTTCAAGTGGTCGTCCACCATGGCATGGCCACCCAACTTCACAACCATTCTCTTCCCGTAGAACCTCTGAATGTAAGGCAGAGCCTCCACAAGCACCTTGGCCTTTTCCAAAGGAGAATCCATATTCCACCTCTTAGGATGCGAGAGGTAGCGAGAATTCACAGAATATATCTGCTCAGATCCTCGTCCTCCGCTATGTCGCTCAATTTCTCCCTGACGTAACTGGCATCGATCGTCACCGTAGCATCCCTCATTTCAGGGGCACTGAAGGAGATCTCCTCGAGGAGCTTTTCCATCACCGTGTGGAGCCTCCTCGCGCCAATGCTCTGCCCCCTCTCGTTCACCAGGGCTGCTATTCTCGCTATCTCCTCCACAGCGTCATCGGTAAAGTTCAGCTGAACCCCCTCGGTTGCGAGAAGTGCCTGATACTGCTTGATGAGGGAGTTTTCTGGCTCCTTCAGTATCCTGACGAACTCTTCCCTTCCCAGAGGGTCCAACTCCACCCTTATGGGAAATCTGCCTTGGAGTTCCGGGATCAGGTCAGATGGCCTCGTCATGTGGAAAGCGCCAGCCGCGATGAAGAGGATGTGGTCCGTCCTTACCCATCCATATTTCGTGTTGACGGTCGTGCCCTCAACTATGGGCAAGATGTCCCTCTGGACTCCCTCCCTGGAAACATCCGGCCCATATGTGGAGCCCCTGCTTGCGATCTTGTCTATCTCGTCTATGAAGACTATGCCACTTGTCTCCACCCTCTGCTTGGCGATCTCCGCCACCCTGTCCATGTCTATGAGCTTCTGGGCTTCCTCCCTTAGGAGGATCTCCATGGCCTCGGGGACTTTCACGCTCCTCTTCTTGGTCCTTCCCGGAAATAGGTTCCCCAGCATCTCCCTCAACTGTATCTCCAGGTCCTCTAGGCCCCCCGCCGAGAGCACTCCCATCACCGGCACCACCCTATCGGCAACCTCCACCTCCACGAACCTATCGTCCAGTTTCCCCTCCCTGAGCATCTGCCTCAGCCTCTCCCTGGTGCCCGATGTGGCCTGGGTGCCGGCCTCTTGGGCTTGGGGTCTCATTATCTCGAGCATCTCTTGCAAGCTCCTGGGTTGCGGCCTCTGGGTCTGACGGCTTCCAGGAAGCAGGAGATCCAGGAGGCGCTCTTCTGCCAATTGTTCCGCCTGGACCCTCACCCTCTCCATCTCCTCTTCCCGGACCATGTTCACTGCCTGTTCCATCAGGTCCCTTATCATGGATTCCACATCCCTGCCCACGTACCCCACTTCGGTGTACTTGGAGGCCTCTACCTTTATGAAGGGAGCCTGGGCAAGCCTCGCCAGTCTCCTTGCTATCTCTGTCTTCCCCACCCCCGTTGGCCCTATCATGAGGATGTTCTTGGGAGCCACCTCATCCCTTAGCTCCTCGGGTATCTGCTGCCTTCGCCACCTGTTCCTCAATGCAATGGCGACTGCCCTCTTCGCTTTTTTCTGGCCCACTATGTAGCGGTCAAGCTCCGAGACTATTTCCCTTGGAGTGAACATTGCCGAGCCTACAGCTCCTCCACAATGAAGTTCCTGTTGGTGTAGATGCAAATTTGGGATGCTATTTCCATGGCCTCGAGCGCTATGGCCTTGGGATCCATCTCCGTGTGCTTCACTAGGGCCCTGGCAGCGGCCAAGGCATATGGCCCCCCAGAGCCTATGGCTGCTAGGCCATCGTCCGGCTCCACTACATCCCCAGTTCCTGAGATTATCAAGGATAGTTCCTTGTCAGCCACGAGGAGCATGGCCTCCAGTCTCCTCAAGGTCCTGTCCGTCCTCCAGTCCTTGGCCAACTCCACAGCTGCCTTCATCAGGCTCCCACCGTGTTGTTCCAGCTTATGCTCGAACCTTTCGAGGAGGGTGAGTGCATCTGCCGAGCCTCCGGCGAACCCAGCCACTACCCTCTGATGATAGAGCTTCCTCACCTTCCTGGCTCCTTGCTTGAGTATAGTTTGCCCGAGGGTGACCTGGCCATCTGCGGCCATGGCGACCTTCTGGCCCCTTCTCACCACGAGGACCGTTGTGCCTCCTATCGCCTCCCCTCTCACGTGGCCTCCTCCGGCTCGTGGTGGGACCATACCTCTACCGCCTTCTTGGCCCTTGGATGCACCTTGTCGTATATCTCCATCAGCCTGCTCATGCTCACCCTGGTGTACCTCTGTGTGGTGGACAGGCTCTGGTGACCCAACATTTCCTGAATGGCTCGGAGGTCAGCACCAGCATCCAGGAGATGAGTGGCGAAGGTGTGTCTCAGACTGTGGGGACTTATTCCCTTTCTCAGACTCTGGCGAACGATGTACCTGTCTATCATCCTAGCCACACTCCTCACCGTGAGCCTTCCACCCCTTTGGTTGAGGAAGAGGGCCTCCGGGTCTGCGGGACAAGGTGCTATCTCGTGTCTCCTCTCCACATAAGCTCGAAGTGTTTGGAGAGCTGGTCCCCCAATGGGCACTATCCTCTCCTTCCCCCCCTTTCCTCTCACCCTGACGACCGATAGGTCCCATTTGATATCAGTCAAGTTGAGGCCCACAAGCTCGCTGACCCTGAGACCGGAAGAGTAAAGAAGCTCCAGGATGGCCTTGTTTCTGAGCCCCAGGATGTTCCTGGTATCTGGCAGTCTCAAAAGCTCGAGAACCTCCTCTATTGATAGGATCTGGGGCAATTTCTGGCTCACCTTGGGAGTCGGAATGTGGAGAATGCCATCTTCCACACGAACCCCCTCCCTCGCAAGAAACCTCCAGAAACTCTTTATGGAGGTGAGCTCTCTCGCAACAGTGGATCTCTGCCTCTCCTTCACCCTCTCGGCCAGAAACAGGCGAACAAGTTCCGCCCTCAGATCCTCTACCTTGGCCTTTCTCCCCAGTCTCTTGGAGGCGAACTCCTCGAAGAGCTTTAGGTCCCTCACATAGGCCTTTATGGTATGAGCAGATGCGCCGGTTGTCTCGAGCTCCAGTTGAAACTTGGCTATCCAGCTATTCATCCCTTGAGGCCTCTTGGAACCCAACAACTCCGAAGAGGGGTGGCATCCCTCCGAACTCGAGAGATCTTAACACAGTCTCCTCTAGATTCAAGAAGCAAGTGGTTTTGTCTGTTGGCCAGGACCCTCTGGAGACATTATTCCCTTGATGAAATGATCTCTCACGAAATCCTCCTCCTCTTGCCTTGTTCTCACCCGACCGTCCAATCTAGCATCCCTGAGGGTATCCAGGACCTTCCGGAAGATTGGCCCTGGTTTGAGACCCAGAGCCTTCAAATCTTCGCCCGTGAGGATTGGCCGGACGCGCCTGTCTCTCGCTATGAATTGGGAGAGTCTCCTCTTGACTTGTTTGTCCCTGGCCTTGGCGAGCATGTAGAGGAGGGCCTCAACGGACACAGGGGACAACAGTGCATAGAGGTGGCTTGCCTGCAATTTCGCGGATGAATTTATCCGGTTGAGGGCCCTGTCAGCCATCCTTTTCTGAGAGGCCACTTCCTCGAGCTCTCTCTCAGGAAAATTGAGTCTTCTCAAGAATTCCTTCACTTCCTGATCTGTCATCTGGTCCACAAGGGCGAGGAGAAAAACCCTCCAAGGCTCTATCCTCTCTTCCAGGTCCAGTAGATCGTACCAGGCCAGGACTCCCTCCACCTCCTGGAAAAGGGCGGCTTTGGCCTCTGGAAAGTCCAATTTGGGATAGATCGCTTGCAGAACCCTCAGCTCCTGGAGCCTCGAGAGGGCAGGCAATGGCCTTTTCTCCTTTAGGATCGTCTGTATCTCGTGCCACAATCTCCTTCCATCGACCTTCTCCAGGATTCCTAGCCTCAGGGCGTTCTGAATCAAATTGAGGGTGTGCTTTCCTATCCTGAACCCGAACCTCTTCTCGAACCTCACTGCCCTGAGGACCCTTGTTGGATCCTCCACGAAGCTGAGATTGTGTAGGACCCTCACTACCTTTTCCTTGAGGTCCCTCTGGCCTCCGAAGAAATCCAGGAGTTCGCCGAAAAACGGAGGATTGAGCCTTATGGCCAAGGTGTTTATGGTGAAATCCCTCCTGTAGAGATCAAGCTTTATGGAGCTCAGTTCCACCCTCGGCAAAGCTGCTGGATGCTCGTAATATTCGGTTCTGGCAGTGGCCACGTCCACTTGGAAACCATCTGGTAGAATGAGCATGGCCGTCTTGAACTTGTCGTGGCTTCTCATTCTTCCCCCATGCCTTTGGACATATGCTCGGGCGAAGGTCACGGCATCTCCCTCGACCACCACATCCACGTCCAGATTCTCCTGTCGAAGGAGGAGATCCCTAACGAAGCCACCCACCACATAGGCGTTCATCCCGATGGATTCCGCCACCTCTCCCAATTCCTTGAGGAGATGGAGAATCCTGCTAGGGAGCCTCTCCTCCATCATCTGTTGGATCTTCTTTCTTCTCACGGTCTCGTCTTTCTGCACAGCTTCGAAGGCATATCCGGTGTGTTCAAGCCCTCGAGAACCCAGGTCTCTCAGAATGTCCGTCCTCGTGATGCAGCCCACAAGGGTTCCATGCTGGACAATGGGGACGAACCTCTGGGCCCCCTCCACGACTATCCTCCTGATCTCATCCAGTGGAGTATCTGGGCTCGCAGTTTCGAAATCTGAGGTCATGTACTCTCTGACAGGCAGATCTTCGAGACCATGGAAGGTGGCCCTCTGGACCACCACCCTCGAGATGAGGCCCACCAATGCCTCGCCCTCCATCACTGGAAGCACGTTTATGTTGAATTTGGAAAGTATCTCAGCAGCCTCCCTTATGGTTTGATTGGCTTGAATGGTCTTTACTGGATATGACATGAGCTGGCGGGCAACCCTCGATGGCCTCACATGCTCCTCCAGGACCCTGAGGAGCTTCTCTTCCACCTCCACCATGCTCATGTCCTTTATGGTAGCGGATGCTGCCGTGGGGTGTCCGCCGCCTCCAAACTCCAGGGCAATCCGTCCCACATTCACCTCTTCGAGCCGACTTCTCGCGACCAGATAGATTCTCTCCTCCATTCTCGCTATTGCAAAGAGAACATCCATGTTCTCCATGTCCCTCAACTTGTGGACCAATACAGCGAAATCCCCCACGTAGTGGTCAGAGGAGGCAGTGGCGATGACCACCTCTATTCCATGAACCCTCACTTTTCTGGCGGATCTTATGAGATCGTTGAGGAGAAATACCTGATCAGCAGTGAGCTCCCGAGTTATGAGATCGGGTATCACGCTCAGCTTTGCGCCCTTGGCCCTCAGATAAGCCATGGCCAGAAAGTCCTCCTCCCTGGTGGAGGAGAATGTGAGACATCCTGTGTCCTCGTATATTCCGAGAGCCAGGACAGTTGCCTCATCCGCTGTGATGGGGATCTTCCTCTTTCGGAGCTCCTCCACCATTATCGTGGCCGTGGAACCGACCTCTCTTATCACCTCCACATTGCCCTTTATGTCGTCATCGCTCGGGGGATGATGGTCATAGATGATCACCTCCACCCCTTTTCCCTCAGCTATTTCAGCCAGTTTCCCGATGCGGCTCCTCTGTCTGGTGTCGACGAGGATGAGTGTTGAGACATTCTCGAGGGGGATGTCCCTGAGTCTTTCCACCTCGAAGAGATAGAATGCCGACTGAACAAAAAACTCCCTGAGGCTCCTCTCCTGGGCCCCAGGAAAGACCATTCGAGCATCGGGGTAGAGCTTTTTCGCAGCCACCATGGATGCTAGGCCGTCGAAGTCGGCATTTATGTGGGTGGAGATTATCTTGAGGCCCACTTTCAGTCGCCCCTGGGATGATACTTCCTGTGGATCTCCTTCAACCGGGAACTCGCAACATGAGTGTAAATCTGGGTGGTGGATATGTCGGCATGGCCGAGGAGTTCCTGTATTGCCCTGAGGTCAGCTCCCCCTTCCAGCATGTGGGTTGCGAAGGAGTGGCGAAGCACATGAGGACTTATGGATTCCCTGAGCCCTGCCCTAGAGGCATAGGCCTTGAGAATCTTCCACACAGCCTGGCGGCTTATTCTCTTGCCTCGTCTGTTCAAAAAAAGAGCCTTTGAGGGCTTTCCCCTGGCAAGGGCAGGCCTGCCAGAGCGAAGGTAAGACTGGAGGGCTTCAATCGCATATTCGCCCATGGGCACGACCCTCTCCTTATCTCCCTTTCCCCTCACTAGAAGGGTTCCCACAAGCATGTTCACCCTGTCCACATCCAGATCCACAAGCTCGCTAACCCTCACCCCGGTCCCGTATAGCAATTCCAACATTGCCTTGTCCCTCAATCCACAGGGCCCGCTGTCTGAAACTGCCCCAATTAGCGCTTCCACATCCTTCCGCCCCATAACCTTGGGAAGGGAACGACCCGATCTCGGAGACTTGATGAGGCTTGCAGGATCGCTCCCTATGAACTTTTCCCTCATCAAGTACTTGAAGAAAGAGCGCAAGGATGCCAGATTCCTCGCCAGGCTCTTGGGCGAGAGGCCCATTTTGGCTAGCCTAACCATGTAAGATTGGATGTGAGATGGCGTGACCTCACTCCATTGGCCCACCCCCTCCGCCTTCTCCAGATGTTCCATAAACCTGATGAGATCACGGCTGTAAGCCTCGAGGGTATTCTTGGAGAGTCCCCTCTCCACAGCGAGGTAACCGAGGAATTGGTCAATGATTGATTCCATGGCCTCTACTTCTGCCTCTCCGAGCCTCTAATGGGAGAGAAGTCTCTTCCACTTATGGATGAGATTGAGGGCCTCGAGGGGAGTCAGGGCGTCCACATCCAATTTGCGAAGCTCCTCCCCTAGCCATCCATCCTTGGAGATGGGTACGAAAAGACTCAGCTGCCTAGGGTCTTCCCTGGAACCTCTCCGGGCCCTCTTGCTCTTCGCTAGCTTGGGCTGCCCCACCTCATCGAGCTCGCCATTTTCCAGATTGGCCATGATCTCCATGGCCCTCTCCACAACCTCTTGGGGTAAACCCGCTATCCTGGCAACCTGTATTCCATAGGACCTGTTCGTGCCGCCCTCTACCACCCTTCTCAAGAATATCACCTTCTGGTTCCATTCCTTGACCGCCATGTGAAAGTTCTTGACTCCATTTTTTGTCAGAGCTAGCTCCGTGAGCTCGTGATAATGAGTGGCAAACAAGGTCCTTGCCCCCAGATGGGGGGAATCGAGGATGTGCTCCGCAACTGCCCACGCAATTGAAAGACCATCCCTAGTTCCAGTTCCCCGGCCAACCTCATCCAGGATTATCAGGCTTCTGGGAGTCGCGGTGTTGAGAATCTGGGCTGTCTCTGTCATCTCCACCATGAAGGTAGATTGGCCCCGAGCCAAATTGTCCGTGGCACCGACCCTAGTATATATCCTATCCACAAGGCCTATCCTGGCCTCCCTCGCAGGGACAAAAGACCCAGTCTGTGCCATGAGGACTATGAGGGCAACTTGTCTCAGGTACGTTGATTTTCCAGCCATATTAGGCCCGGTGAGGAGGATCATCCTGATGGACTCCCCGTCCATTTCCAGGTCATTCGGGACGAATCTTTCTTGGGAAAGGGTCCTCTCCACCACAGGATGCCTCCCCTCCCTTATGACCAGAGACCTGTCGCTTGTTATGGATGGCCTGCAGTATCCATTGTGCAAGGCCACATGAGCAAAGCTCGCTAGAGAGTCGAGCTCGCCTATGGCTGAAGCGGTCCTCTGGATCCTTCCCACCTCTCGAGCCACCCGATCCCTGAGCTCCTCGAAGAGCTGGTACTCCAGGGCGTTTCTCCTCTGCTCCGCTTCCATCACCTCGAGCTCGTACTTCTTGAGCTCCTCATTCACATACCTCTCGGCATTTACCAGAGTCTGTCTCCTCACGTAATCGTCGGGCACAAGAGCACTCTGGGACTTGCTCACCTCTATATAGAAACCGAAGACCCTGTTATAACCTATCTTCAGGTTCGCGATGCCCGTCCTCTTCCTCTCCTTTTCCTCCATCTTAGCTATGTATGTCTTCCCGTTTCGACTGATCCCTATCCACCGATCCAGCTCCTCGTTCACCCCCTCCCTTATAAGGCCCCCTTCCTTCAGGCTCAGGGGAGGGTTTTGTACAAGGGTGGAATCGATCCAGCTCCTCACGTCTTCCAGGGGATCGATGAGCTCGAACAACCCCCTGAGAGCCTCGCTCTTGCATCGAGCTAGCTCTGCCTTCAAAGGAGGCAACTCTCCGAGAGACTCCTTGAGGCTCACCAGGTCTCTCCCATTGGCAACCCC
>Ga0197142_1000216_pt1 | contig 51723 bp, 52 predicted proteins | sample GBS60_MetaG_FD_148614 | JGI IMG/M metagenome (GOLD analysis project Ga0197142, IMG submission 148614) | Sediment microbial communities from Great Boiling Springs, Gerlach, Nevada, United States - GBS 60_MetaG | ecosystem: Environmental > Aquatic > Thermal springs > Hot (42-90C) > Sediment... | reverse complement strand
CAAATTCAACAGACGTGGTAAAACAAAGGTGATCATAATAAACATAACCAAAAACATTGCAATAACGATAATCACGGGATAGATTAAAGCCCCTTTAATTTTTCCCTTAAACTCTCTTTCCTTTTCCAAATTATCAGCCAATTTTAAAAGAATTTCCGCTAATTTACCTGAGGCTTCCCCGGAGCGGACTAAAGCGATATAAAGATGACTAAAATAGTTTGGATATTTTCTTAATGCAGTAGAAAAAGAATTTCCGGCTTTAATCTCCTGATCAATATCAACAATCATTTTTTTTAAACTATCTTTTGAGGTTTGTTTTTTTAAAATCTCCAGCGATTCGATCAGGGTTAAACCGGCATTGATCATAAGCGCAATTTGACGAGTAAAGTTAACTATGTCGGAAAAACTCACCCGATTAACAAGGAGGTTTAAAAATTGAAATTGATTTTTCTCCAGTCTTTTAAGTTCTATTAAAAATAATCCCTTCCCTTTTAAAAAAGAAGCCACTTCTTCTTCTTTGCTTCCTTCAATTTCTCCGTTAATTATTTTTTCATTCTGAAGCGCTTTATAAATAAATTTCATATTTATCTATTTATAAATGAATTTTTCTAATTCCTTTGGTCTGACCGCATAAAAAAATGCATCAGTTTTTGTAATCAATCCCTGATGATAAAGATTGGCTAAATACTTTTCCAATAATATCGATCCCTCTTTTTGTTCCGTCTCCAAAATATTAGTCAAAAGATGGGTTTTTCCCTCGCGAATTAAATTGGCAACAGATGAGGTATTAGTCAAAATTTCCAATGCCGGAATTCTGCATGTATTATCTGCTTTTGGAATCAGCTTTTGGACAATAATTTTTTTTAAAACCGAAGCCAATTGGGTTTTTACCTGATTTTGCTGAGAAGGAGGAAAAACATCAATAACCCGGTCAACTGTTTCAGGAGCAGAGTTGGTATGTAAAGTGGAAAAAACCAAATGACCGGTTTCAGCGGCTGTTAAGGCTAAACTGATCGTGTCATAATCGCGCATTTCTCCGATAAGAATTACATCTGGGTCTTCGCGCAAAGCTGATTTTAATGCCTGTTTAAATGAAAAAGTATGGGTGTAAACCTCCCGTTGACTAACAATTGATAGTCCTTTGGGATAAGTGTATTCAATTGGGTCTTCAATGGTGATGATATGATAATTATATTTTAAGTTAATGGCATTAATTAACGAGGCTAAAGTTGTTGATTTTCCGTTACTTGTCGGTCCGGTTACCAAAACAAATCCCTGTTTTAAATCGCAAATTTCATATAGGAAAATAGGTAAATTCAGTTCTTCCAAAGTTTTTATTTTTTTGGGAATTAATCGAAGAGAAGCAGATATTCCGCTACTTGAATAATAAATATTAACCCGAAATCGGGATTGTTCAAATTCCAAAGATAAATCTATTTCCCGGTTATTCAATAAAATCTGTCTTTGTTCATCGTTTAATAAAGAAAAAATCGCTTCTTCCAATTCTTTTGCCTCAATGGAAGAATAATCAGAGAAAAAAATAATTTTTCCTTCGATTCTTAACGCCAACGAGTAACCCGGAATCAGGTGTATATCAGAAGCGTTTTTTTCAATGGCAAGTTTAAAAAATTCTTTGATATTAAGCATAAATGATTAAATTAATCATCATAATAACTTACAATATTCTATGAATAAATTTTATCTACACTTCTGCCACTCTTAAAACTTCTTCAACTGTGGTGATTCCGTCTAAAACTTTAAGATATCCATCCTGTTTCATTGTAATTAATCCTTCTTTTTTGGCTTGGGCTTCTATTTCTTTCGCTGATTCTTGTTTTAAAATTAATTTAACGATATTATTCGAAATCCTTAAAATCTCAAAAATGGCAATTCTTCCCAAATAACCGGTATTATTACATTCTTTACAACCTTCACCCTTTGCCAAAACAATTTTTTTACCTTGGCTATAGGGTCGAGGAAGAAGATCAGCTAATACATCGGTGATATTTTTTTTTAAGGTATCATCAGGTTCATATTCTTTTTTACAAAAAGGACAGATACGTCGGCAGATTCGCTGGGCTACAACCGCATTTAAAACCGAGGCAATCAAAAAAGGTTCCGCCCCCAAATCAATCAATCTTGGTATCGCGGTTGCTGAATCATTGGTATGTAAAGTAGAAAAAACCAAATGGCCTGTTAAAGCAGCTTGAATAGCTAACTGGGTGGTTTCTTTATCACGAATTTCACCAACTAAAATAATATTAGGATCCTGACGTAAAAAAGCTCTTAATCCGGAAGCAAAAGTCAGTCCCGCTTGAGGATTTATCTGAACTTGGTTGATTCCGGGAATTTGATATTCAACCGGATCTTCCAAAGTCATAATATTAACTTTGGGCGTATTTAAACGGGAAAGAACTGAATATAAGGTGGTTGTTTTTCCCGAGCCCGTGGGTCCGGTAACTAAAATTATTCCATATGGTTTTGATATTGCTTCTTCAAGATCTTTAAATTGCGGACCGCGAAAACCTAATTCATGCAGTTGGGGAATCCCACCGGTTTTTTTTAATAAACGCATGACAATTTTTTCTCCATAAACAGTTGGTAGTGTAGAAACACGCAGATCAACTTCGTCCTCATTTAACCGATAGGAAAAACGTCCGTCTTGGGGAATTCTTCTTTCATCAATTTTCATTCCGGAAAGAATTTTGATTCTTGAAATTACCCCGTCCTGAATAACTTTTGGTAATACTAATTTTTCATGCAAGATTCCATCAATACGGTATCTGACTCGAACCGAATTTTCCTGCGGTTCAATATGAATATCTGAGGCTCGACCACGAATTGCAAATTCAACGATTGTTGCCACTATTTTTGCTATTGGGGCTTCTTTAACTTTTGTCTCCTCAAGAGTTGACTCTTTTTTTGGTTGATATTCTTTTAATGCCTCTTTTACTTCCGGTGTTAATCCCTGTCCATAAATCATCTCAATTGTTTTTATGATTTCTATTGGATCAGCCAGAACAAAAATAATTCTTTTTCCGGTTTTTTTTTCCAAAAAATCAGAAACAAACGTATTAAAAGGATCAAAAGTGGCTAGATATAAAATATTTTTTTCCGTATCAAATTTGTAAGGAACGATTTGAAACCTTTTTGCAATTGATTCGGAAATTAAAGCGGTGGCATTAGGATCATTGGGAACCGATTCTAAACTAACATAAGGGATATCAAAAATCTGGGCAATCGCCTTTACAATTTCTTCGCGTTTTATATTAGTAAATTCAAATAAAAATTCATCAATCGTTAAACCTTTTTGTAAAGACTCAATTTCATACTGATCAGCCTGATCCTGACTGATGGTTTTATTTTTAACCAATTGATTTAATAAAAGTTTGGGAATAATATTCATAATTTAACTATAAAAATATTCAGTTGAAAATGCAAGAGTTAAAAAATTAAAAATCCTGCCTTAAATAGCAAAAATATTGGTATATTTATTTTATGCAATCAATTATTTTATTAACCGATCAAAATGAAGAAGTTGACAATTTTATTAAAAAAAATTTTTCTAATAAAGATATTATTATCTCGGTTTTTCCTGAAAAAACAGAGTACAGCATTAATCAAATTCGTCTTATTCAAAAAGAAGTCAAATACTTTAATCATAAAAAAAGAATTTATGTCTTTTTTAACTTCCATCTTTCTTCATCAGAAGCTCAAAATGCTTTTTTAAAACTTCTTGAAGAACCACCAAGCAATGTAATTTTCATTTTAACGACAAGCAATATTTATTCTCTTTTACCAACAATAGTATCCCGGACGAAAATAATTAATTTAAAAAAAACAAATAAAAACGCTGAAAACAATTTTGATAAAAATATAGGAAAAATCATTGAAAAAATAAAAAAAGGACAACTCAATTTAATTAAAGTAAATGATAAAGATTCTGCTAAAAATATAACTTTATCACTTATTAATTTTTTTAAAACCCGCTTGTTTATAGCCGCAGACTTAAAAGCCTACATAATTTTAAAAGAACTAATAAAAAAATTTTCGCTTTTAAATAATAATAATCTCAATCCGCAATTAACTGTTGATAATCTTTTGATTTTCATCTATAAATGCTATAATGAAAATAAAAATGGATAAAAAAGCTTTTACATTAATAGAGCTTTTAGTGGTTATAGGGATTATTGGGATGCTTTCTGCACTTTTGGTACCCAATTTTATGGGGGCCCGGGAAAGAGCCCGTGATGCCCAGAGAAAATCAGACTTAAAACAAATCCAAAAAGCTTTAGAAATGTACCGGCAAGACAAAAGTCCCCCCGCCTATCCAACTACAGTAACTAATCGTTTTCAAGGTTGCGGAAATTCCTTTAGTTCCGGTTCAACCGTTTATATGAACAAAATTCCCTGTGATCCCTTGGGACCAACTCCCTATTATTATTTGCCAAATAATAATAATCTTACTTTTGAGCTTTGCACCTGTTTGGAAAATAGAGCTGATCCCGAACCGACACCAGTCTCTATCTGTATTGGTTTATCTTGTTCCGCCAATCAAAAAAAATACGGTATTACACAACCTTAAAAATTTTTAAAAATAAAATATGATAATAAAAAAAAATCCTACTAAAATTTCAAACTTTAAATTTCAATTAGCCTTTACTCTCTTGGAGATGTTGGTTGTTATTGGAATTATCGGCATATTGGTAGGTATGGGAGCCGTGTCTTATTCCACCGCCCAAAAAAAAGCACGAGATGCAAAAAGAAAACAGGATTTAAAAACAGTTCAAAGTTGTCTAGAGCAGTATTATTCTTATAATAATAATTTTCGATATCCTATTTACTCGGGCTGGCCATCAACTTTTAATTGCGGAAACACAACCCTAACGGCCCCCAAAGATCCAAGAAATATTGACCCATATATTTATACTATTACTTCTAATATAAACACTTTCAATATTTGCGCTAACTTAGAAACCGAAACCCCATCAAATTATTGCTTAACTAATAAGCAATAATTTAAAAAATGTAAATTTAATTTAACAACAAAATTATTTTATGAATATTTTTAATCAAAAATTTTATTATCGAAAGGGATTCACTTTTATTGAAATTCTTGTTGTTGCTACTATCATCGCTCTTTTAGCCGGAGCCGCAGTTGTTTCCTATTCACAACTGAACAAACAATCCCGTGATGCGAAAAGAAAAGCCGATTTGGAACAAATAAGAGCAGCGCTTGAGATGTACAGAAGTAACAATAACCAATATTATTCCGGAAGTTTTAATAATAACTGTCAAAGTATCAATTGGTTAAGCAGCTATCTTTCTACTATTCCCAATGATCCAAAATTTAATTCCGGCTATTATTACCGCTGCATCATTACTCAATCTGACTACACCTTGGGAGCTTATTTCGAAAACGGCGGGACTGGAAGCTGTGGAAGTTGCGGCAACGCTAATTGTAATTACTGTTTAGGTCCTTACGGACAGAGGTGATAGAAGAAGTTAAACGTTCAATGTTAAAAATAAATGAGGATTATCCTCAAAGAGGATAATCCTCAAAGTAATGTTAGTTGTTAGATGTTAGAAGATAAATGAAATCCTTCACTTTAATCGAGCTTTTGGTGGTAACAACGATCACTTTAGTTTTCGGTGGCTTATCCTTAGCTTATTATAATACATTCAATCAAGAACAAAATTTAAAGAATGAGGCGAAAAAATTAGTCAGTGCTTTTGAATTAGCAAAAAAAAAGGCGACTTCTGGAGATTTAAGCGGACTCACTTGCAATGGAGGATTCAACGGTTATCGGGTTAATATAAGCAGCGGGGGATATTCTTTATCGTTAAGATGTGGGGGCGTTTCGGTTTCACCGGCAGTTTTTTCCTATAGTTTTCCTTCTGGAAGTAATATTTCAATCGTCAGCGGAATTGGCAGTTATAATTTTCGTGAAATAAATATCTCCTCAACTGCAGGGACAATTAGAGTTAAAAATTCATCTATCGCAAAATGTATTGATATAACAATTTCTTCTGCCGGAATAATTACTATTTCTGATAATTTTATCTCTTGCTAAAATTAATTTAATGATTAACAGGAAAAAAAGTTTTACCTTAATTGAAGTTTTAATTTTTGTTACCATCTTATCTTTATTTTTCGTTACTGCAGCCGCGGTAACTATAACTTCATTACGCAACTTAAAGATTCAGGAAAACAAAATTTTAGCCACTCGCTATGCTCAGGAACTTTTGGAGTGGCTTAGGGGAGAAAAAGAAGCGGACTGGAATAATTTTACGACAAAAAATAATACTTATTGTTTCAACTCATCACCAATACCAAGCTGGGGAAGTGCAGGTAATTGTTCAAACTACGGCTTAAATAATTTATACAAGCGCGAGGTTAATCTTAACCCTCAGGGAACCCCACCCTATCAAGTTAATGTTTCAATAACGGTTTCCTGGCAGGAATTAGGGCAAATTTATCAAGTTCCCTTAAATACCGTTTTTACCGTATGGGAGTAATAAATGAATTAAAATTTAATAAGCAAGGCTTAAAAAGTGATTTTAAAAAAGATAAAGCTTTTACTCTGATTGAAGTAATGGTTGTTATTGCGGCAATTGGTATAGTTTTGCCGGCTTTATTTTCTATTATTTTTACAATTCTTCAACAGCAGATAAAAATTCAAAGACTATCAATCGTTAAAAGAGAGGGAGATTACGTTATTAATTTGCTGGAAAACATTATCCGCAATAATGCGGTAAAAATTTATTCGGACCAAACTCTTAATAATGAACAGTGTACCACAGAAAATCCTTCTTATGGACCCCAAAATGGACAAAACTTTTATTTTCGCGACAAATTTGACAGATGGTTTAAATTTTATCAGGATTCGACAAATTTAGCTTCTAATTCCGCCAACCTCTCTCTCCCAATTAATTTAAACAGTCAACAAACAAAAATCACCAGCTTTAGTATTGAATGTTATCGAACCGCTTTATATTCACCAGCCGTTGTAGGTATCACCTTTACTATTGAATATAATACCGCTTCATCCCGGCCCGAAGAAAAAGTAACCCCATTAACATATAAGACGAAAATCAAATTAAGAAATTATTGAAAGTTATAATGTTTTGATTTAATATTAACTTATGAGCAATCCCGGCTTTTTTACTTTAGAATTAACTGATAACGCTGTTAAAATTTTTGACGGTAATATCAGTCAAAAACAGATTGAGGTTAAAAAAATTAGTTTATTAGATAATTTGACGAATTCTTTTTTTAGTCAAGATACTATTGATAGCGCCCAAAAATTTAGCGAAATGATTAAAAAATCTCTTGCCGCTTTAAAAATTGATAGAAAAAAAGTTAATTTAGTGATACCTGATGCCTATACTTATAGCCAGATTATTACTATGCCGGCTTTAAATGAAAAGGAGCTTATTTCCGCCATTAAATATCAAGCTGATCAATTTATTCCCCTGCCAATCGAAGAGATTAATCTCGATTTACAAATTATCTATAATAATGAAAAAGAGAAAAAAATCTTGGTTTTAGTAGTCGCCGCTCCTAAAAAATTAGTGAATCGAATTGAGGAGTTAACTCAACTTGCAGGATTAATTCCCAATACATTAGAAAATCAACTTTCTTCCTTTGCAAGATTTATTAATCAATTTGCCTATTTTGTTTCCCAAAACAATTCGTCTCATATCTTATTTATAAATTTAGGTCAAAATAGCACATCATTATATCTTTTTGACCTATCAATCTCTTTGGTCTCCAAAATTCATACCTTCAACTTGGGTTATAATTTCTTTTTAAAAGAATTAAAAATTAATACTGCCCTAGAAGATGCTAAGATAAAAGAACTGCTTCTTTCTTTTGATTTAAAAAATAAAAATCCGGTTGATGTTGAAACGATCATTTCTCCGGCCATTAAGCAGTTTGTTTTTGAAATAAAAAAAATTTTTACTTCCAATATGAACGGTTTTTTTATTGGTGAAATATTTCGTTTCCCTGCCTTATCGGCTATTATTTCTAAAAATTTAGGCGCATCTTTTTCGATCTTTAATCCTTTTCCCATCATCAAACAAGATCAGCAGGTTGATCATTATAAAGATTCTTTACCTTTTTTTGTTACAACATTCGGCGCGCAAATATAATGAATAAAAAAAGAATCAATCTTTTACAAAGCCGTTATGACTATCAAAAATTCGCAAAAATTTTTTATTATATCCGTCTTTTAACTTTTTTTTTGATTTTTCTTTTTTTTCTTATCTTTGTTTCCATTAACTTTACTATGCTTAATTATAAAAAAGAAATTGACAATTTATCTTCACAAAAAGCCGCTCTCCTTCAGCAGGCAAACAATTTTATTGATGATGAAGCAAAAATAAATTATTTCCAAAATAAATATCAATCTTTTTCCCAATTTTTGAATGAAGATGCCAAGTTTTTGCCATATTACAGTCTTTTAGTCAACTCTTTAAAATCAGCCACTCCTGAGCCGGAGCTTATTTCTTTTAAAATCGATAAAGAAAGAAACACCGAATTTGTCCTTTCTTTTTCTACTTTTGAACAAATGACAAAGTTTTTTACCTTTATCGAAAATGAGGCCTTTTTAACCAAATTTGAAAATATTGTTCTTAATAATTTTTCTACCAATCAATCAAAAAGCCAATTAACATTCAAGGGCAAGTTTGTTTCTCTAAAAAATGAAAAATAAAATATTTGTCTATTATTCGGTTTTAATTAAAGAAAACCTCATCTATATTTTAACTAATATTGTTTTGATTGGTGTTATTTTTTTTCTTTCGATCTCCTCTTTTAAAAAAATTGATGAAAATAAAAAAAACATCGAACAATTAAAAAGTGAAATTAATACGCTAACCCTTAAAAACAATAATCTCTCTTTGTTTAGAAAAAGTAATTTTGATATAGAGAAGGCAATAAAAATATTGAATCATCTTGTTCCAAATCAGGAGGATTATTTTTCCATTTTATATGCCTTAGAAAATCTTTCCAAAAAAACCGGTCTTCAAATAATCTCATATGCCATTGATCTTTCAAACAAAGACCCAAATAGATTACGACTAACTATTGCTGCCAATGGAGACACCAATACTTTTTTGAATTTCCTAAATGAATATAACTTTGCGGGAAAGCGATTAATAACTTCTGACAACCTTTCACTAAACGCTGAACAGCAATCAGGATTTAAGATTGATCTTACTTTTTATAATCAAAAAAATGAAAACGGAATCTCACCCGCATCAGCAATTGATGACAAAAATTTTTTTAAAAAAATTAATGAACTATTGGCAAAAACTGAATTTATTTTAAAAGAATCATCCGAAGAAGCATCAATAATAATTGATTATCCCCGTAAAGTCAATCCTTTCTCTCTTCAATAAAAAATTAAAGAATTTTTCTTAATCCTTCAGAAAAAATTGCTCCACGATTCTGCCAAAATTTTAACCGCTTCATATTAATTTTAATTTCCGCAGGATTTTTTAGGGGATTATAAAATCCAATAATTTCGATAGATTTTCCTCTTTGTTTCTTTTTTTTATCAGCGACAACTATTCTATAGAAAGGTTGATTTTTTTTACCCTGACGAGATAATCTTATAACTACTGCCATAATTATTATATTTTAAACTCTTTTTTTAATTTTTCAACTGCTTTTTTTGCCGCTTCTTCTTCTGCATGTTTTTTCGATAAACCACTGCCTAAACCTAATATTTTATTCTTAAAATAAACCCCAACTTTAAAGATTTTTCTATGGGGAGGACCGTTTTCCTCTAAAATTTTATACTTTGGTAGTAATTTATATTTTTCCTGCAAAAATTCCTGAAGTTTGGTTTTAGCCGGTAAATATAGTTTATTTTTAATAATCATATTAATTTTATTTTCAAACAGAAATTTTGAAACAAAATCATAAGCGGTTTCAAAATTTTTATCCAGAAAAATAACAGCAATTAAAGCTTCAAAACAATCGGCTAAAATATTTTTATTTTCACGGCCTCCACTTTTTTCTTCCCCCTTTGATAAAAAAAGATAATCTCCCAAACCTATTTTTTTAGCGGTTTCAGCTAAACTTTCTGTGCAAACAACAGTGGCTTTTATATCAGTATATTCTCCTTCTTTAAGTTCGGGAAAGTTTTTAAAAAGATAAACCGATGTAATAAGAGATAATACGCTATCCCCCAAAAATTCCAATCGCTCATTCGAAGACAATTTCAAATAACGGTTTTCATTAAGATAGGACCGATGAACAAATGCATTGTTTAATAATGCTTTATTTTTAAAAATGATCTTAATTTTTTTTTCTAATTCTTCGTATTTATTTTCCATTTTTATTTAGTTGATTGAAAATCTTTCCTAATATCGCGTTAACAAATGCGTATGATTTTTCACTACCAAATTCTTTTGCTAATTCCACTGCCTCATCTATAATAGCTTTGTATGGTTCTTTCCTTTCAATTATTAATTCGTATATTGCTAATTGTAAAATGGCTAAATCTACTTTAGCAATCTTTTCTGTTTTGAATTTTATACTAAAGTGATTTATATAATCATTAATCATCTTTTGATGATTAATAATACTTAAAGTTTTCTTATCAAAATTATCTTTTTGTCCGGGATAAAAAAAATAAGAATAAAGCTGTTGAATAACTTTAATTCTTTTTTGATGTCTTGGGTCCATTTTATTTATGGCAATATCTGCACACACGATGTGATAATTTTGGTTTACCGCAAAAAGAACATTTGATCAGATGAGGTAATTTTTTTATGCGGGTTACCATTCTTTTTCCTTTCCTTTGTGTGGAGTGTTTTCTTTTGGGTAGTGGTGCCATATAAAAAAATTATAGCATAGCAATTTTAAAAAGCAATAATAAAAGAACCAAATACCCCTTGACATTTTCAAAAATATTATTTATTCTGAGAAATATATATTTAAAAATTAAAAATTCCTTTGACTAAATAAATATGAAGAAGTCTGCTTTTACCTTAATTGAGCTTTTAATTGTGATTGCTCTTTTAGGTTCTTTAGCCGTTGGTCTTTTAGCAGCATTAGATCCATTTGAGCAGCTAAAGAAAGGAACTGATACCGGTTTACGCAATACTGTTTCTGAACTTCATGGCAGTATAATAAGATATTACGCTATAAAAAACAGTATGCCATGGTCGGCCGCCCAACAAGGTGATTTAAATGCAATGTCTTCATATATTCAATCAGTAATTGATACCGGTGAATTGAAATCCGACTTTTTCTCCCTTTTACCCCAAGGCGGATTAACCCAAATTTTTATCAATGGGACAACGGAATCGGTTACGGTTTGTTTCCAACCAAAATCAAGATCATTTAGAAGCGATAATAACACTAAGTTTTCTCAATACGGCGGTTCCCAGTCCGGCTGTCCCAATCCGACAGCTAATTCCTGTTATTGGTGTGTAATGTAATAACTTATTTTTTAAATTTATTTACTGCGTGAATACAGCGATATATCTTACAATTTTTTTATTTTTATTTAACTTTTTTTTCTTTTTTGCTAATCTTTCTTCACATATTTTTGGCGGTGATAGCGCTGAATATGCAACCGTTTTAACCTCTTGGGGCATCGCTCATCCTCCCGGGTATCCGCTATTTTCTCTTTTGGGTAATTTTTTTACCAGTGTTTTACCTTTTCCAAATTTATATCACAAGGCTTCTTTCATTTCATTTCTTTTCTCAATGTTAACATCAATAATTTTATTTTATTTCCTAACTAATTTAAAAATCAATCTTTTTGTTTCTTTTTTTGCGGTAGTTTTTTATCTTACTCTTTTACCCATATGGATTTATGGTATCGTACCAGAAGTTTTTTCATTGGCCATCTTTCTTATAATCCTGCAAATGCACTCTCTTTTCAAATTGAAGGAAACAAAAAGAAATATCTGGATCTTTATCTTTTTTTTTACCTTGGTTTATCATTTGGTCATCATCATCTTTTTTTATTTTATTTTCCTGCCTATTTATATTTTTTTTTAAAAAATAAATTTTTTTTGGACATAATTAAAAAAAATTTTAAAAAAAATCTATTTTTTTTAATACTTGGATTAAGTGTTTATATTTATATTCCAATAACTGTATATTTAAATAAAGTGATTGATTATGAAAATGTGTTAACGCTTGAGGGTTTTTTTCGTCTTATCACCCGGGCTTCTTATGGTACTTTTAAGGCGCATGCTTATGTTTCAGACAGCTTTTTAAATCGTCTTTATGATGTTTTTTCTCTTTTTGTATTTTATCTTCATGATTTTAAACTTTTGGGAATTTTTTTAATTTTTTTTGGTTTTTTTTATCTCTTCGGCAAAAATAAATTTTTATTCTGGTTTTTTTCTCTAAGCTATTTTCCCATCATCTTTTTTTTCTTTTATGCTAATTTTTCTGTTGCCGGTTCTTTTTCTTTGGCTACTTATGAGAGATTTTTATATTTTTTTTATTTCTCGTCAATCTTCTTTTTTGCTTTCGGACTACAGGCAATATTTAAGGTAATAAAAAAAATAGAAGCTTTTAGTAACAAAAAAATAATTTTACAAATTGCTTATTTTTGTTTCCTGTTATTAACTATCAATCTTATATATACAAATATAAAAAAAAACTTACCCGTCATTAAATTTATAAAAAACACAACCGCCTTTGAGAATTACGCTAATTATTTAATGAATATTCCAAAAAAGAAATCGATTGTGTTTCTGCATGGTGATAATAATGTTTTTCTTACCCGTCATTTTCAGGATATTTACGGGAAGAATAAACAATCTGTTTTTTTAACGCCGTTTTTCTTGCAAAAAGAACATCTTAAAAAATGGATATTAAACCGTTATACTAAAAAGCCTTTTTTTCCCAAAAACTCTTCAGAAATAACTGATCTGCAAGAATTTATTGAAGAAAACTACCGGCGCGGGTTTTTAATTTTCTCTGATAAACCGTACCAGTTTGGCAAATGGGTGCCGTACCGACTTTTATGGTTATATTATCCCGATGAAATAAAGTTTAATAAAGAAAAGAAAGAAATTTTAAAAATAAATTACGATTTTTTTAAAAAATATAAATTCATAAAATTAACAGACGCAGAAAAAAATATTATTTTTTTAAAAAATCTTGAGGATGTTTATGCAGAAAAAATAACCAACTTCGTTGATTTTTTTATTTTAAATAACGATGAAAACGAAAAAATAACAATGGAAAAAACCTTTCAGATTATGGATAATGTTTTTTATAATTTTGAAAATAATTACTTCTTCAATCGAAAATATTTAGTCTATAGCGTAAAATATAACCAATGTTTTCCCAATACCAAAAAAGCGGCAAAGTTCTTGGAAAATTATTTTGGTAAAACCGCAAGAGACTTTTTGCTTCTTGCTGGATATTTTAATGATTGTGAAAAAAATGAAAAAAAGAGTGAGGTTTTTTTCAATAAATTCTTAAAATTGGGAGGAAAAAATGATTACTCACTGGAAAACATCCGGTAATTTTTAAATAGGGCAAATAACAACAGCCAACTCCCTAATGAAAAAAACATTCCTAATTTTAGACTAAACGGTTCATAAACTACTTTGATCTGCTGTTTTCCCTTTGGGACCATTGTACCAAAATATAAAAAATTGGTTCGATATAATTTTGCTTCTTTTTGATTAATATAAATTTTCCAGCCGGGATAAAAATTTATGGGAATGACTAAGAAAGCTTCATTTGGGTTATTGCTTTCCAGTTCAATATAATTATCAATAATTTTTTTAATCTTTGGTGGAATGAGTTCTTGCTTTGTTTTAATCTTTTTTAAATCATCATCCCTATCTTCAATAAAGGCAATGTTTTTTTTAAATTTATGCAGATTATCAATAAAATCATCCAAAGTCTTAATTTCAATTACCTGAGAAATAAAATATGGCTGATTTTTTTTAAAACCAGTCTTATATATAAAAACTGACCGATTTGGATCTTTTTTTATTAATTTAAAATCAGCGCTTTGGGTTGATTCTATTGGATAAGGAGAAAATAGATGAGTTATCCCGGCAAGCGATAAGAGTTTTAAACCATTTAATGAGATATTAATTTTTTCGTTTTCATCAAGAGTTTTTAATTCGTCAATCAAAAGTTGATAATATATTGTATGCCGGTTTAAATTAAATGCAGAAGTAGGTAAGTTAAAATAGGAAAAGTCATAAAAAAGACCAAAATTCTGGGGAAAGGTCTCTTTAATCAAATTAAAGATAGAATTATTCTTTCTATCAAAACCTTCGTCAAATAATTTTTTTGGAATAAAATCTTCATAAAAATAAACATTTAAAGGAAAATCTTTTTTAGGGTTAATCAACCTTAAAAAATTTTTTTTGTTGTCTATAAATTCTTTCAATGAAACAAAAACATGAAATTTATACATAATGAAAAAACTGGTTAAAAACTGACAAAGAATAACAAAATAGAAAACCGGCTTTACCAATCTGGAAGATTTATTAAATAAAAAATCAAATATTTTGGTGATAAATAGAGCCAAAAAAATAAGAAATAAAAAAATTATTCTCGAAGGAACACGAAAGAAAGAAAAAGGAATTATTGTATACAAAAAATGTAAGGGACCATCGCTACCAAATGATAAAACCAACAAAACAAATGGTAAAAAAATATTGGTAAAAAAATTTTTCTTCATCCATAAAAAAATTTCTTTTCTTTTTAAAAAAAAACCCAATATAAAAAATATTACCGGAAAAAAACCAATAAATAAATTGCCGTCCCATGGCGGAAGAAATACTGTTTCTTTTTTTAAAGGAACCAAATTATGATCATAACGGATAAAAGGATAAAAAAAAGTCAATAAATCTTTTAGCTGCAGATTGTTATTACTATTAAAAGTTAAAATATTGGAACGAAAAGAATACCAATAAAACTCAACTGTTGGTAAAAACTGAATTGATGATAAAAGAAGTGAAAAAAAAATTATCAAAATTAATATAAAAAATTTTTTTCTGATGTTTTTTTTATCTTCTTTCCCAACTTCAAAATACCTAAAAATTCCATAAAAAATAATAAGTATTAAAGAATAAAAAAAATATTGTAAATGACCGGCAATAAACTGGAAAAATAAAAAAAATAACAATAGGCGTAAATAATTTTTTTCTGATTTTATCTCTTTTTTTTGAAAAAAATTAATGGTTAAGGCAAAAATTAAAGGGATAAAAGAAAAAGAAGCTAAATGTGAATGGTGAATAATATTGCTGATATTAAAAAAAGAATAACTAAAAATCAATGAAAAAAAAATTGCCCCGATGCGACTTAAATTATTACTTACGGCAAGATAATAAGAACCAAATAATAAAATAAGAAAATAAATAAAAATTTGAATATTGATGGCAAAAGAAAAATTAAATAACCATAAAGTAAAAATATTAATGGGGTTAAAAAATCCCACTTCCTGCTCGGCAAAGATTGGATAACCACCTCCAATCTGGTTAGACCAAAGCAAAAATTCTTTTTGCTGAAGTTTTTTTTGAAAAAGATATTTTATCGGGTAATGAAAAATTGTCTGATCACCACCCCCATATTCCGGCGTAATAATAATTTTATTATTTAAAAAAACAGGTAGAAAAAAAAGGGTATTAAATAAAAATAAAAAAATGATTGAGATAAAATGAGATCGAATGTTTTTATTATCTTTTTCCATCAGTTTATTTTAAACTTTATATAATCAAAAAATATTTTATTTTTTTAACAATTAATATCAAAGGTAATATAAAAATTAATATGACTGATATTTTTTTAAGTGTTTCAAAAAAAATCAAGCAAAAAATCCATTATCGCTGGTTATTTAGTTATTGCTTTTTTCATAACTTTAAAAGATCAAATTCATAAATTATTTGTGAGTTTGATTTTTGAATTTAGTATATTATAAAATTAATCTATGAAAAAATCATTTACTTTAATTGAACTTTTAATTGCTATTGTGATTTTAGGAGTTCTTTCGGCTTTAATCTCCGGTAATTTTATAACTTCATTAAAAAAAGGTCGGGATGCCAGAAGAAAGGCTGATTTGCAGCAAATTCAACAAGCAGTTGAGATGTACTATGAAGATAAAAGAGCCTATCCTACCGCTGCCGCTCAAGCCGGTTTTCCATTTGGTACCAAATTCTGCGAAACTTCAAGTTGTTCTCCTTCCGAAAAAATATATATGCAAAAAGTCCCCAACGATCCAATCGGCAGCCATTCCTATCAATATCAATCTGACGGTACTTATTACCGTCTTTTTTCCTGTATTGAAAATAATTTAGATCAGGGACCCGGTGTAAAACAAAGTGGCTATACCGGAACCAGTTGCGGAAACTGCGGCCTTTGTAAATATGGAGTCTCCAGTTCAAATACCACTCTGCCATAAAAATCAAAAAAATCGATTTCTTTAACCGGCAAAATCAAAATTCATTCTGATAATGAAAATCTTTTAAAATTTAATTAAGATTTAACTCTTTTTTTGCTTCTTGGTTTTGCGGATCCAAATTCTCAAGGACATAGCGATAAACTTTTTCTGCTTCATTTTTCATTTGAAATTTTTTTAGCAAATCCGCTTTCAAAAGATATGACTCAAGCATATCCCCCTTAAGATCAATAGCATAATTAATTAATTCTAACGATCTTTTTTGATAAATCTTTTTTTCTTTTTCATTTTTTGTTTGATCAAAAAAAATTGAGTTAAAAAAAGACAACGTATAAGGAATCTTTGGGTCTGTTGGTGCTAATTTTTGAGCCTGTTTTAAAGAATTGATAGCGGTTTTTAAATTATTTAAATCCAAATCCATCTGGAAAAAAAGATAATAAATTTTAGCTTTCGTTTTCCAATACAAAACATTTTTGGGTGACATTTGCAGAGTATGATTGTTATAAAAAATTGCCATTTCCTTATAATATTGACTGTAATTTTTAGCCTTTTGATGGTAATAAGCTAAAGCCAAATTAGCCAAAAGGTAGCTTAATTTATCCTCGTAGACATGTTCATATTTTAATTTGAGAGCTTTTTCTTTAAGATAAAACGAGGCTAACTGGTATTGATTGTTCTTCAAAGATAGATCGCTTTTGGCATAATAATAATCGGCAAACCAATATTTAAAAATAGAAAATAAAAGATAAAAGATAAAAATTGATGATAACGTTAAAAATAATTTTTGTTTATCGGTTAAGGTATCTGAAAACTCATTTTTATTTTGATTATCTTGTTGTTTATTATTTAAGGAGGAATCAATTACGACTAAAAATGCCGGAATAAGATAGAAAAAAAGATTGGATACCGTTGTTGAAAAACCAAAAAAATTTGTAATAAGAATCGATAAATACGCCGGAAGCAAAGAAAAATAAATTAACTTAAAATTACTAAAATCGGTTGATTTTTCTTTTTTCTTTTGATTTTTAAATGGGGGATTTAATTTTGGATCAGATTTGTCGGTAATCCTTGATATCAAAAAATACAAAACAAAAAAAATCATCATCAAATAACTTGCTAAACCAAAAAAACCGGTAGTTGCCAAATAATTTAAATATTCATTATGAGCTTTATTATAAAGATAGTCCCATTCGGATGTTAAATTATGTTCTTTAGGCCTTACAAAATAATAAGCATAAGCAAATGTTTCAACGCCGGTACCAAAAAATGGGTAGCGCCTGCCTAAATCGATCGCTCCCTGCCAAACAATTTTTCGAATATCAAAAGACTCAGTCACTTTAATTTTTAAAGATAAAGAATCTTTAGTTTGAATCGGATTATAATCTGCTTTTTGAGATAAAATTGGTTGCCAAAAATTAATATATTTATCAATTTTTTCAACCCCGGTTTTAAAAACTAAAATCGGCAATATTACAATAAAAATTAAAATTAATAATTTTCTTTTTAATAAATATCGTTTTGAAAAAAATAAATAAACAATCAAAATCATTAAGCCGAAAATTATAGCCAATAGAGCTGATCGGGAGCGGGTAAAAAGAATCGAAATAAAATTAAGAAATAAATAAAAAGAGAAAAGCCGGTTATTGCTTTTTGAATTTTCGTTAACAAAAAAATATAAAGCAATAAAAAAATTAGTTACCAAATATGCCCCCAACCAATTAGGTTGGCCTAAGGTTGAAAACATTCGCTCAGCCGGTCGAAATTGATCACCCCAGCATTGATTATTCCATTGACCGGTAAAAATTAAACAAGACAAATCATATCCAATCTTTCCCGGTAGCCCCCAAAAAATTACCAACAGTGAAGAAATAATTGACGCTTTTAATAATTTTTTAACAATTTTAAAACCATCTTCGGAAACGTTTGAAACAAAGCCATAAAATAAGATAATATAAGTTATTATTGACAATAAACCACCATTAAAACGACCATAGTAACCATAAAAAGATGTATGTAAATCAATCGAAAAAATGGTTGAAAAAAACTGACTTAATAAAAAAATAAAAATTGGAATATCAAAGAAAGTTTTTTTGAGTATAATTTTTTTAATGACAATCATTTTTGACAGCCAAAAAAAAAGAATTAAAGTCGTCATAAAATAAATGAAGAGCATTTTATTAAACTCAAAAAGCTCAGAGGTAACTGAAGTCATAATCAAGGGAGTTAAAAAGAGCAAAAAAAAATATAAATAAAAAATTGCTTTATCAAAAATTTTAATTAATGGAATTGTTTTCATCTCTTTACATATTTTATCTAATTATATGATTAATTTCATAGAAAAAATAAAAAATATAAAAATACCGGTTTTCCCTTATTTTAAGATTTTCATTGATTTGGGAACAAGTATAACTAAAATAGCTATTGAAGACAAAGGGATAATTTTACGACAACCAACTTATTTAGCTTATGATACAAAAAAAGAACAAACTATCTTTATTGGTAATGAGGCTAAGAATATTGTTGGAAAAGTACCAGAATTTATAAAAATTATCCGTCCGGTTGTTGCCGGTGTGATATATGATTTTGATAGCGAAGTATCTCTTTTAAAAAATTTTTTGCAAAATTCGGTTGAGCTTTACACCCGATACAGGTTTTTAAAACCAATAATTGAGGCAATAACTGCTGTTCCAACAATTGCAACCGAAATAGAACAAAAAGCAGTGAAAGAAGCTTTAAATAAAACTGATGTCTCCCAAACTTATATCACTGAAAAAGCTTTAGCAACAGCAGCAGGTTGCGGTTTGGATATTTTTTCATCAAGTCCCAACTTAATTATCGAAATCGGAGGCGGATTAACTGAAATTTCAATTGTTGGAAGCGGAAATATTATCCGGCAAAAAACTTTAAAAATCGCCGGTGATTATTTTAACAAAGTTATTGCTAATTATTTATATTTAAAACACGGTATCATCTTAGGAGAAAACACTTGTGATGAATTAAAAATCAATCTTTTAAACTTTAATAAATCAGAGCAAATGGAAACCATACGGGGAAAGTCTTTAGAATCCGGTTTGCCAAAATCAATTAGAATAAAAAGTTCTGAAATCAGGGAGGCTATTCTTCCTATTTTTAATCAAATAATTGACTTAACCAAAGAATTAATTGAAAGCTCGCCACCCGAAATTCTCGATGAAGTTCTAAAAAAAGGAATGATTCTTACCGGTGGTTCAGCAAAAATCGAGGGAATCGACTATTTTTTTGCCAAAGAGTTAAATCTCGATGTATTTATCTCACCGAACTCACAAGACACCACAATCAATGGGTTAATGCAATTATCAAAAAAAAATAAAAAATTATTCAAAAACCTCTTGATTTCTATCTAATTATCAAGTAAAATTTTGTTTACTGTTAAATTGGCACTTTGAAATTTCGGGTTTAATTTAATCTAAAAATCGGGTTAGGATCCCGACGTTTTATGCCGGGAATCAGCCTAGATACTATATAAAGTATCTAAATTTTTTTAAGAGTTTGATCCTGGCTCAGGATGAACGTTGGCGGCGTGCCTGAGATATGCAAGTCGAGCGCGCCCTCCGAATAGGAGGGCAGCGGCGAACGGCTGAGTAACACGTAGGAACCTACCCCTCAGTAGAGAATAGCTCATCGAAAGATGGGGTAATACTCTATAGTTCCCCTTCGATTCGAAGGGGTAAAGGACTTAACTGTTCGCTGAGGGAGGGGCCTGCGGCCTATCAGGTAGTTGGTGGGGTAATGGCTCACCAAGCCAATGACGGGTAGCTGGTCTTATGAGGATGGTCAGCCAGAGGGGGACTGAGACACGGCCCCCACTCCTACGGGAGGCAGCAATCAGGAATCGTCGGCAATGGGCGAAAGCCTGACCGCGCGACGCCGCGTGCGGGAAGAAGCTCTTCGGAGTGTAAACCGCTGTGGTAGGGGAGGAAGTCCTCCAATTTAGGAGGGTTGACATTACCCTACTAGAAAGGGGCCGCTAACTGCGTGCCAGAAGCGTCGGTAATACGTGGGCCCCAAACGTTATCCGGTTTTACTGGGCGTAAAGGGTCGTGTAGGCGGTTTAGTAAGTTTTTGTTTAAAGGCTACGGCTCAACCGTAGAAATGGCAAAAATACTACTAAACTAGAATATTCTCGGGGGAGATGGGAACTTGCGGAGGAGTAGTGAAATGCGTTGATACCGCAGGGAACACCGGTGGCGAAGGCGCATCTCTTTGAGGATATTGACGCTGAGACACGAAAGCTAGGGGAGCGAAGCAGATTAGAGACCTGCGTAGTCCTAGCCGTAAACGCATGTCTGCTAGCTGTGCTTTTCCCCGCCTCATCGGCGGGGTTAGGTATGGCGAAGGTAACCCGTTAAGCAGACCGCCTGGGGAGTACGGCCGCAAGGCTAAAACTCAAAGGAATTGGCGGGGAGGCACACAACCAGTGGAACATGTGGTTCAATTCGAGACGAACCGAAGAACCTCACCAGGGTTTGACATGCTACCGTTTACCTGAAAGGAAACTTTCGGGGATCCCAAAAGGATGGTAGCATAAGGTGCTGCATGGCTGTCGTCAGCTCGTTCCGTGAGGAGTGCCCTTAAGTGGGACAACGAGCGCAACCCCTATCCTGTGTTAGAAATGTCACAGGAGACAGCCCCCCTAATTTGGGGGGGAGGAAGGAAGGGTAGACGTCAAGTCAGCATGGTCCTTATGCCCTGGGCTACACACATGTTACAATGGAAAGAACAATGGGTTTTGCCACACCGTAAGGTGGAGCTAATCCCAAAATCTTTCCTCAGTGGGGATTGAGGTCTGCAACTCGACCTCATGAACGCGGAATTGGTAGTAATCGCGGATCAGCTATGCCGCGGTGAATACGTTCTTGCCTCTTGCACACACCGCCCGTCAAGCCAACAAAGTCGAAGATGGTTGAACCCGCCTAATTTGGCGGGGAAATCATTTTCGGCGATGGGGGTTAAGTCGTAACAAGGTAGCTGTTCTGGAAGGAGCAGCTGGATCACCTCCTTTCTAATTTTTTTGCTTTGCAAAAAAAATTAGCCCGCCAAATTCGCTCCTTAAGTCGTGTTCAAATAGAACTGAATAGACTTAAGGTAAGAATTGGTGGGCTCCTCCTAACCCGGTTTTTGGATTAAATCCCAACACCTAACAACTAACATCTAACAACTAACACTAAACATCTAAAATCTAAAAACAAAAATTCAAATCTTCAAACTTTAAAACTTTTAAACTTTGAAACTTTTTAACTGTATCAAGAATCTACAAGATTTTATTTTATCTTTGAAGGTTACTTAAAAAGAAGTTCGATTTTTTCACCAACTTTTGGGTTTAAAAATTCATCCTTTCCGGTTGTTGGTTTTTCTTCGTTAAAATGGCGCCAAATAGATATTTCAAGATAAGGATTATCCTTTTTGCCTGAAGAGCCTGGATAAATTACCAATTCCCCAGGAACACCGCCAAACAAATTGTCAACATATTTTACTTTTTTTACTACTTTTCCAATTTTTATTTCAACAAACTCCTCATATTCGAATTTTCCCTTTAAATCTTCCTTGGTGATTGTTGTCTTAATATTGCCAAAATTGTCGATATGACCAATATAAAAACCTCGTAAATCAGGAATAATATCAACTTCCACCTCGTTTAAATCCAACTCATCTTCCATCGCTTCCATTAAATGGGCGCAAACCCGGGAATATAGATCACGCGAACGAAACTGGCTTCCTTTATCAAACCCGTGATAAACAAAAGCTTCATCGATCCTTTCTTTAATCATTGAAAAATTATAACCGGCATTTGGGCCACAAAGATAAATACCAGATTTTAAACGGATTATCAAAAAAGGCGCGCCTTTTGCTGCTTTAATCGGTGCAGCTGATTGAATTCTTGGATCAGTATTTTCAAAAATTACTGTTTCCAACGGCTGGCCGAATCGCTCCTCCGTTTCAACCAATTGATTGATTAAAAAAGATGTATGAATGGTTGATGGGGTTGAGGAAACAAAAGTTATCCTTGCCCCAGAAGGATTGTTTAAAAATCCCAAAACCGCCGAAGAAAACTCAGCACAAGTTAAACTATCATCAACCCAGTCTGAAACAACAGTTAATTTTTTCATATTTTAAAAAATTTTTAAGTCAATCCAAGTATTTTTCCAAAAAATGTCAAAATGACTAAAAGGAAAATTACAATCGTTGATCCCCGCACCAGCAGCCGTGAAAACCCCGATATCACATACTTACCCATAATTTTCTCATCCTCAGCAAATTTTACCAAAAAATAAAAGATAATTGGCAACATAGCTCCATTTAAAAAATCAACGTATAAGGTTAACTTAAAAAGCGAGGTTTGTGGAAAAAGCGCTACCAAAAGTCCGATTAAAATTTGAATAATAAAAAATCCGTAAAAAAGTTTCCCTTTGGAAAAAGAGGCGTCCAAACTTCCTTCATACCCAAAAATCTCGGCGAAAACATAAGCCGTAGCTAAAGGAACAATGGTTAAACCTAAAATCGACGCGGCAAAAAGACCAACGGCAAAAAACAAAAAGGCCATCTCTCCGGCAAACGGTTTTATCGCCAAAGCCGCCGTATACCCATCATTAACTTTTATTCCGTGAATAAAAAGAGTGTAGGCAACCGCCACACTCATCATCCAAGAAAAAAAATTGGTCAAAAATGCTCCCAAATAAACCTCAAATCTTTCATACTTTAAATGTCTAACATCCAACTTCTTATCAATAATATAACTGTGGACAAAAAACTGTCCCCAAGCGGTAATCGTTGTTCCCAAAACCGCAATTCTTGAAAACCAAAAAGTTAAATCAAAAAGATTAACTTTTGTTGGCCAGACAAAACTTTCTCTAACCGCCTCCAACCAATTAGGTTTGACTAAAACTGCTGACATTATATATGAAATATAAAAAATTACCATGATTAAGAACAGACGTTGGAGTTTTTTATAGTTAAAGACGGTAACAAAAAAAATCAAAAGCAAACAGGTTAGAATCAAAAATAACTGCCAGTGAAGATTAAAAAGTTGAAAAGCAGCCTTAAGCCCCGAAACATTCTGAAGCACCACTCCTTGATTGGTAATAAAATATAAAACAAAAATTAACAAAGAAAGACCAACCCCATATCTTTCCCTAATTAAATCACCTAAGCCTTTTTTGGTAACAATCGCGATTCGCGCCCCAATTTCTTGGGTAACAGCCAAAATTAAAGTTTCCGGAATAATTAAAAACTGTGATGCCATCCCATACATAGCGGCAGCAACGGTATAAGTTGCCACTCCACCAGCATCATTATCAGCAACGGCAGTAATAATCCCGGGTCCTAAAACCGATAAAAAAAATAAAAATCGCCATTTAAGCTTATTAAAAAAGTTTTTCATATAGTTTTCCCGATAAATCGTCAATCGTAATTATGCCTAAAATTTTTTTATCCTTATCAATCACCGGCAAAGCTGAAAGTTTATATTTAATCATTTTTCTTAAAGCAATTTCAATCGGAGTCGTTAAATATACCGTAATTAAATTTTGATTCATAAACTTATAAACAAAGTTGGTATCGTCTTGAAGTAAAAGTTCATGAAGACTAAAAACACCAATTAACTGCCTAATTTCATTAATTACATAAACATAATTCAAAGAATAAAAATCAGCAGTTTCCTTTTTTATTAACGTCTTGATATCGGCTACTGTTTTTGAAGAATAAACCGCTAAATACTCCAAACTTAAAAAATCACCAATTTTTCCCGTTTGATGAAAATTTAATAAATAATTAACTTTTTTTTGTTGTTCTTTTGATAAAAAGCCTATTATTTCCTGTCGTTTTTTTCTGGAAAGAAAAAATAAAATATCAACTACCTCATCCGAATCAATAAGATCCAAAATTGAGGCTGCTTTTTTAGGCGGCATACGTCGAAATAATCCAATCTGATAATTAATATTTAAATCACCAATTACTTTTGCCGCCATTTTTTCATCAAGAAGACGCAGTACTTTTTGGATATTTCCCAAACTTGTTTGCTCCAAATAATCAGCCAAATCTTCCGGTCGAAGTTTTTTTAATTTTTTTTCTTCTTTTTTAAGTTTAACCTCGCCTCTTGAAAGTTCCAAGGGTTGAATCTCACCCCATGAAAGAAATTCTGAGGTAAGCCTTAATTTTAGGATTCCCAAAATTTTTTCTCCCAAAGACGTCAAACCCAAACGTCTTAAAATCCCCAAAATCCCAACATCTACCCCCATCACATACCATTGATTTTTCTCTTTTTGCAAAACTACATCATTAACTCTAACAATTTTGCTTCCGGAAATATCAATAATCTGCTTATCCAAAAGGTTTCTAAGAATATATAATTCATTTTCAGAAAGATTTGTTTCTTCATAGCTTTTCTTAACATAAATGTTTTGATTAATCCTAATTAAGAAATCAAGTGAAATTAAAATCTTTCTTCTTTCATTTTTGACTAAAATTTTGGTAATTATTGGAGTTGTTTCTGCCAAAAAAACCAAATCATCCAATCTACCAACCTCAACATTATCTTCAGTGAAAACCTTTTTATTTAATATTTGCGAAAAATAAATCATAAGTGTATTATATAATATATATTTTCCGATATGACCTATAAATCATAAAAGATTTATTTTTCCAGCGCGCTTAGTTTAACGGCAAAACGTCGTCCTGATAAGACGAAGAGCGATGGTTCGACTCCATCAGCGCGCACCTTTTATCTCACTCTGCCGATCTCTATTTATCCCAATTGATCTCAATTCTGTCTTGATTTTAATTTATTACTTATTCTTCATTACATTTACACAACTTTTACACAATGTTTACACCGCGTCAGACGCGATTTAAACATCCCTGATTCGTATATCCGTAGACCCAAAATTCACCTCTTATATCGATTTTATTTATATCTTTCCAAAGCAATCTCAATTAATTTTTTTAATAAATTTGGATAATCTATTCCGGCTTTTCTTGCCGCTAAGGGAAAATAAGAACTTTTGGAAACCTCCGGAGGAATAATTCCCGGTGGTGAATTAACTTCTAAAACATAAGGATTTTCTTTTTCGTCACATTTGATATCAATCCGACACCAGTCACGAATTCCCAAAACTTTCCAAGTATCAAAACAAATTGTTTCCAGCTTGTTTTTTAATTTCTTATCAATTTCTGCCGGACATTGAAGATAATTTTCAGCTCCCCCTTGTTCTTCAAAATACCATTTAACCTCCAAAGAATCAAGCGGCAAATAATTTTTAGGCAAAATTTTATGATTAGGCTCAATAATCGGTAAAATTTTTGGCGGATTGCCCATCATTGCCACCGAAAACTCTCTTCCTGTCAAAAATGATTCAGCCAATACTGGTTGATTAAAGGTTTTTAATAAAATTTCTAATTGTTTTGTCAGCTGTTTCTTATTAAAAACAACACTTTTATTAGTGATACCCGCCGATGAACCTTGGGCAATTGGCTTTAGAATTAACGGAAATTTTAAATCTTTTTTTAATAATTCAGTTTTGGAATTAAATATATAAAAAGGAAGAGTAGGAATATGATAAGCTATTAAGATTTCCTTGGTTTTGGCTTTATTTAAAACAATTGCCTCAACTAAAGGAGTATTACCCAAATAAGGAATCTGAAGCATTTCCAAAATTGAAGGCATTTGCGCTTCTCTGTCTTCACCATAAATCCCCTCAGCCAAATTAAAAACCAAATCAATTTTTTTTCGTAAACGATAAAGCTTAAAATACGCCCTTTCATTAGCTTCAATCGGAAACACATTCAAATTTAAATTTTTAAGATGCCTGATTTGCCATTTGGTTGTTTCAGGATCATCGAAATCAGCCTCTAATTGAAGCCGGTAATCATTCGGGTCAGGATAAAAATGACGTTGATTATAAAGTAAAACAATATTTAATCTCTTTCTCATAATAAAATTATTGGTCTCCGTTTTTATTGGTAATCGGTAAAAGTTTTTTTCCTTCGGCATCTCTTAAGGTATTAAGTAAAAGTCGTTTTAAAATGTCATAAAAAGAAATATCGTACAAATCTAAAATATTGGCAATAGCTACATCCAGTTCCTTTGGACCAAAAGCCGGATTACTATTACAATCAACAAAATAATATCGACCTGAAGCATCAAGTCGAACATCAAATTTACCGTAATCAGACATTCGGGTAATATCAAAAGCTTTTTTTACATACTCCCGCAATATTGGATCACTATATTGCTGATAATAAAAACCGCTTTTCCCATCCAACCATTGGTCTTCAAAAGTGGCAAAAATATATTTTTGATTTTTTTTCTGAAATATTTTTTCTGCCAGATAAACTTTTCGGTTCAGTCCTTCCAGTAAAATAGCAGTTACTTCACGACCAACGATAAACTCTTCCACCAAAACCGGTTGATCATAGGTTTTAATTAAAAATTTTAATCGTTCACGAAGATGTTTTTCATCTTCAGAAATCGCATCTTCTGTTATTTCCACCGCCCCATGGATTTCATTTAATTTTGAGATTAAAGGAAATCTTAATGTAGGATCCAAAAGATCATAAGGTGTGTTAAAAAGTTGATAATAGGGGACAGGAACACCATTTTGCTGGAGCAATTTTTTAATTAAAAATTTGTTATAAGATAGTGATTCCCCCAAAATACCAGCGCCGGTATAAGGAATTTCCAAAAGCTCCAAAAGCGCCGGTACAGTTGAGGCTAAATATTCATTACCCCGGACCGATCCGGTTAAATTAAGAGCCACTTCCGGCTTTAATTTATGAAGACTTTCGGCTAAATACTCGTTTGCGGGTAAAAGAAAAGTCTTTACCTTAAGTTTCTTTAAATATTTAGCAATGACTGTTGCATCATTATAAGCATCTTTTTCTGTTAAGTATTGAGCCTCGGTTGGAAAATATTCCCGTTTTACCTCGCTATAAATGATAGCCACTTTTTTTGGTAATAATTTTTTGCTGTTCGAGGGTGGTTTTTTTTCTTTTTTATTGGAAGATTTTTTTTCCATTTTTTTATATTAAAAAATTATTGCTTATTTTTTTTATTTGTCAAGAGGATTTTAAAAAATAAAGATCAATCCAAAAAAACCGCCAAATCCTAAATTCCAGACAAATTCTAAACTCTAAACACCATGTAACTTGTAACCCGTAACTTGTAACCCAGTTTTTTTAAAATTTAGAATTTAAAATTAGTTTTAAAATTTAAAATTTAGAATTCTTAATCGACTAATTTCAACCAACAACAAGCAACCTGTTAACCAGTCAACATTTTTAACTTTCACACAACTTTTTACACAACGTTTACACAAAAAAATCTTGCAAATATAAATAAAGTTGATATATTATAAATATGGAGCTTAATTTTCAAAATATTACTATCTCCGGCGGAGTCGCAACCGGCAAAAACACTCTTTTGGAAAATTTAAAACCCTTTCTTATTCCTTTGGGCTGGCGTTTTGCTTCCGGGGGAAAAATCCTGCGGGATTATTTAAAAGAATATAAACATCCGTTGGCTTCCTTGGGTGATGAAAAAATTCATCATATTATTGATGAAAGAACAATTAAAATTTTAAAACAGGGAAAATATGTGATTGAATCATGGCTTGCCGGATTTATGGCAAGAAGTTTTAACAATACCTTAAGAATTCTTCTTATCTGCTCCAATCCGGCTTTAAAAATCGATCGGGTTGTCAACCGGGACAAAGTGTCAATTGAGCAGGCAAAAAAAATGGTTAAGGAAAGAGAAGAAGACAATATTAAAACTTGGAAAAAAATTTATGGTGACTTTGATTTTTTTAATCCAAAATACTATCATTTGGTTATTGACACTTATTCTTCAGGTCCTTTAGAGACGGTAGGTAAAGTCTTGGATCGGTTAGGGTTTAAAAATAAAAACCAATTATAAGTCATATATACAATCCCTTTTAATTTTATGCTATATTCGCAACTTTTTGGCAAAACCCAAAAAGAGGTAAAAAAATATGAAGCAAAAAATCAGGAACTGCTTAATAAAGCCGGTTTTATTGATCAAGTGGCTTCCGGTATTTATACTCTTTTACCCTTGGGAAAACGTGTTCTTGCTAAAATAGAAAATATTATTCGTGAAGAAATGAATAATATTGGTGCCCAGGAGATTGAAATGCCGCTTCTTCATCCTAAAATTCTTTGGGAAAAAACCAAAAGATGGGAAACCGTTGATGTCTTATTTAAAAGTAAAAGTCGGTTTGATCAAGAATACGCTCTTGCCCCAACTCATGAAGAAACCGTCACCCCCTTGGTTAAAAAATATATCAAAAGCGTTAAAGATCTGCCATTAAGTTTATATCATATTACTAAAAAATTTCGTGATGAACCTCGTCCAAAGTCGGGAATTCTTCGGGGCCGTGAATTTGGAATGAAAGATCTTTATTCTTTTCATAAAGATAAAAAAGATTTTAACCGGTATTATCAAAAAATAATCAATGCCTATCTTAAAATTTTTAAACGCTGCGGCTTAAAGGAAGTTAAAATCACTGAAGCATCCGGGGGTAGTTTTACCCAAAAATTCTCTCACGAATTTAACATTTTAACTGCGGCGGGTGAAGTTGATCTTATCTACTGTTCATCTTGCTCTTATGCTCAAAATGAAGAAATTTCAACCCTTAAAAAAAATGATCGCTGTCCCAAATGTCAAAAAAAACTTTTACAATCAAAAGCAATCGAGATTGGAAATATTTTTGATCTGGAAGAAAGATTTGCTAAAGACTTTGACTTAACCTTTATTGACGAAAACGGGAAAAAACAATATGTTACCATGGGCTGCTATGGAATTGGGACAACCCGTTTAATGGGAGCTATTGTGGAAGTATATCATGATGAAAAAGGAATTATTTGGCCAAAAGAAGTAGCTCCCTATCAGACTCATCTTATCGGCTTAAATTTAGACGAAAAAAATATAAAAACAAAATGCTATAATTATTATCAAAGACTGCAAAAAGAAAAAGTGGAGGTTTTATTTGATGACCGGATAAATATCTCTGCCGGGCAAAAGTTAAATGATGCCGACCTGATTGGGATTCCCTATCGATTGATTATTTCAAAAAAAACCGGAGAAAAAATTGAAATAAAAGAACGCAATAAAAACAAATCAAAAATTATTTCCTTAAACGAAGCGATTAGATTATTAAAAAAATAACAGAATTATAAATTTTTAAAGTTGATCAAACATTTTTATCGATTGACATCAAAATCATTCTTGGAAAGGAGGCGTTGATTATGGTTATTATTCAAAAAGGAAAAGGAGAAAGTAAAGAAAATGTTTTTCGTAAATTTAGCAAAATTTTTTTTGAGGAAAATATCGTCAATGATCTGCGAAAACGTCAGTTTTATAAAAAACCATCCCTAATAAGAAAAGAGGAGGAAAAAGAAAGATTAACCAACCGGAAAAAAATATTTAAATTGCCAACAAAATTATTAAAAAAATGATAATCAATACTATTACTTCCTCAAGATATAAAATTGAAAGAATAAAAATAAAAAATAAAATCGAAGAAATCATCAATGAGAAAAGCGGTATCAATTTTTCTTCTCTAAATATTGTTTTTATTGGAAAAAGAAAAATGAAGATATTATCGGAAAAATATAAAAATGAAAATGCTATTCTACCGGTTTTAACTTTTTATTACCAAGAAAAAGATATTGGGGAAATTTTTATCTGTTATCCGCAAATGATCCTTTTGGCTGCCGAAAGGAATAAAACCATCAGCTATATTTTAAACTTTCTTCTTAATCATGCTATTAATAATCTCATTAAACAAAAATCTTCTAATAACTAAATAAAACCACCAAATACCAAAATAAATTACAAATCCCAAATCCTAAATTCCAAACAAATTCTAAATTCTAAACACTATGTAACTTGTAACCTGTAACTTGTAACCCAGTTTTTTTAAAATTTAGAATTTAAAATTAGTTTTAAAATTTAAAATTTAGAATTTAGAATTTTTTATTATTTTTAGGTTAATTAGAAATTCGGTCAATTAGGTTAATTTTACTCTAACTTTTTAACTTTTAACTTTTAACTTTTAACTTTTTTTAATAATTTTCCCCTTGCTATTTTTTTCCTGTCTGTTATATAATTTTTTCAGTTATAAATTATAAAAAAATGTATGTTTAATCCTTTAGGGGGCTTGGGCGATTTACAAAAGTTACAACAGCAGGCTCAAAAAATGCAGCAGGTCCTTCAACAAGAACAGGTGGTTGTTGAAAAAAATGGTGTTAAAGTTATCCTTCGCGGCGATCAGCGAATTGAGTCGGTTGAGGTTGATGGTGTGATTGAAAACCGAATTGCTGATGCGATAAATGAAGCAATAAAAAAAACTCAGGAATTGGCGGCAAAAAAATTAATCGAAATATCAACTCAAAATCAATAATAAATTTATGATTAAAATTTTTTCCGGATCAGCTAATCCAAATTTGAGTGAAGAAATTGCTTATCACTTAAAAATTCCTCTTTCAAAAGCCAAAATCATTCGCTTCTTTAATTCAGAGGTAAAAATCCAAATCAAAGAAAAGGTTAAGGATTCAATATGTTTTGTTATCCAGCCAACCTGCAATCCCACCGATACCCACCTGATGGAGCTTTTATTCTTTGCTGATGCTTTAAAAAGAAACGGAGCAAAAAAAATGATTGCTGTTATACCATATTTTGGTTATGCCCGCCAAAATCGGGAACATCTTCCCGGCGAATCAGTTTCTGTTAATGTTGTGATCCGAATGCTTGAGTACGCAGGATTCAATGCTGTTTTTACCGTCAGTTTACACGATGAGGCAACTGAAGGAATATTTTCCGTTACTTTTAAAAATATTGATGGATTTTTACCTTTACACCATAAAATTGCCCAATATCTAAAAAAACACTATCCAAAAGATAAGATTATTATTGTTTCACCTGACCAAGGCGGAGTAGAACGGGCCCAAACATTTGCCGACAATTTTTTTTATCAGAAGAATACTGAAATTGCCGTGACCGAAAAAAAACGCGATCTAGAAAAAATTCATCAATCACAGGCACTAAATCTTTTCGGCGATGTCAAAAACAAAGTTGCGGTTATAATTGATGATATTATCACTTCCGGCGGCACCTTGGTTAATGCAGCTGAACTTTGTATAAAAAAAGGGGCAAAAAAAATCATTGCCGCCGTTGTTCATCCTGATTTATCACCCAGTGCAAAAAAAATTATTGAAGAAAGCCCGATTGAAAAAATATTTATCACCAATACCATTCCCTTAAATGAAAACATCCCAAAGTTTGAAGTTGTTTCCTGTGCTTCGATTATCGCCAAAACCATCAAAGAATACCTCAGTTAACCTAAGTCCTATTTTCTCTTATAAACTCTTATTACCGGATGGTCAAAAACCGTCCATGTCTCTTCAGCCCTTTCATCAGAAAACTCAATCAAAGTCTTTCCCAAAAAAGAAATCTTTGGATATGAAGAAAACTCCGCCACTTTTACAAACTCCCGGTTTCCAAAAAAAAGATTATGGTAATAATTATTTAAAATTGGAAATTTTTCCTTCCGATATTGACAGAAATCCGGTAAATAACTAAAATTGTCAAAAAAACCAATACTTTTATCCGGCCAAAAACAGCTGTAGTTGGCAAAAATTCTTCTTGAGGGAACAAAAATATAGTCGGCTTGACTCAAATGAAACCTTAATTGTTGTTGAAGAAGATAATTTTGATCTAAATCATAAAAATTAAAAGAAATAATCTGTAGTTTTTTCTCGGATAACTTTTGACCTTTGTCTTTTGATTTTGGACTTATTACCGGAATATCTAAAACATTGGCTGTTTCCGATAAAATATAAGAATTTTCCGGAATATTCTTTAAAATCCATTCAGAAGCGGAAAACCGAACATCAGGATTTTGATAAATTGAAAGATAAGCTATGCCCGGTAAAATCGCAATAACAACGATTATAAATTTTATCAACCGTAAAATCTTTATTTTTTCCAAAAACAATATTGCAAAAATTAAAATCACCGGAAAAACCGGCGCCAAAAATCTTGTCCATTTAGCAAAAATCAGCCCATTGGGTAAAAAATAAAGCAAAAAAGCCAAAGCCAAAAAAATTAATTTTTTATTTTTTTTCCTTTCCGTCATTATTCTTATAAATCCCATAAAACCTAAAAAAGCTGTGATTAAACCCATTGCCGACGGAACAACCTTTATTAATTGAAAAATTATTGGCAAACTGTTTTGAAACTGCATCGTGTAAAAAGTGGGAATCTCTCCCAAAGCGACCGCCCTTTCATATTTAAAAGTAAAATAAAAATCATCCCAGGAAATAAAGTTGTGGGGCGAAAAGATTAAATTGAAAATAAAGGCAAATCCTAAAAAATAGGCAATAAAAAAAATTTTTTGATAAAAATTTTTTTTCTTTAAGGAAAGAATAACAAAAATTGGCAAGGCTAAATAAATAATAGAGGAAACCTTAGTGGCTAAACTTAAACCGGAAAAAAATCCGGATAAAAAAACAAATTTTTCACCGGTAATCTTTTTTTCAAGCAATAACAAAGAAAAATAAATTATCAAAAGATAGAAAAAAATTAATAAAGACTCGGTTGTCCCAAAATGAGAAAACTGAATAAAAAAAGGTGAAAAAATAATTAACAACCACCACCAAATTTTTTCTTTTTCTTTTCCCGTTATAATTTTTATGATTTTTATAAGCATTATTGCGGCTGATACCGAACTAATCGCAGAAATCAGTCGCAAAGTCATTGTGGCCAGCTCATACGAAATTAAAATATTTCCAAAGCCGGATAAAACTTTATAAAGCCAAATCAGAAAATAAGCCAAGTAAAGGGGAAACTGCCCATAGGCAAAAAAATGAGGATTAAAACATTGTTTAAAATTGGCAATTTCAAATCCGGAATTCAGAACTTCACAGTTCAATCTCTGAACGGCAACTGCCATATTTCTTTCATCCGGATGCATCGGGTAGGGCAACCCCCAATCTAAACCAACAAATCTGGTATAAAGTAAAAGACCGGCAATCAATAATGAATAGCAAATAACTAAAATATTCCTCTTGATTTTTCCCATTTTTTAATTATAATAATTGAAGGTATAAACATTGTATACTATTAAAAAAATTTTTAATTTCAAATTTCTAAACCAATTTTGAACCCAAAAAAAATTGAACAGTATTTGTTGTTTTTTACTAATTAACAGTTTGATATTAGAAGATTTTTAATGTACGAACTGGTTCTCCTTCTTGAAAAAGAAGATGATTTAAAAACCGTTACTGAATTAATTACTCAACACTCGGGTAAAATTGAAACTCAGGAAAAATGGGGGCAAAGACCGCTTGCTTATCGCATCAAAAAAAAGGAAAAGGCTGTTTTTTATATTCTTACTTTTTCCATCGATAAAAAAAATATTCTTCCTTTAAAAACGAAACTTAATTTTAATGAAAAAATTATCCGTTATTTATTATTAGTTAAAGAAAAATAATCCTATGGCCAGCAGATCTTTAAATAGGGTAATGCTTATTGGTAATTTAACCCGTGATCCGGAGTTAAAATACACTCAAAACGGGACAGCAATCTGTACTTTTGGTTTAGCCACCAATCGCTCATGGACAACCAATAACGGCGAACATCGCGATGAAGTTCAATACCATCGAATCATTGCCTGGCAAAAATTAGCTGAGCTTTGCGGTAAACTTTTAGCTAAAGGAAGAAAAGTCTATGTTGAAGGAAGATTGACCTATCGGACTTTTACCAGCCGCGACGGCCAACAAAAAACAATTGCAGAAATTGTCTTAGATGATTTTATCGTTTTTGGTGATGGCAGAAAAACAACCGAGGAGGAAAAAATTGAGGAATCAGAAATTGAAAAAGAAAAAACCGATCTTATCCCCGAAGAAGAGATTCCAATTGATGAAGAATTAGATACCGCTTCTTCCAAAAATGATGAAGAATCATCACCAAAAAAAGAGACTGATCAGGAAGGCGCCAAAGATAAAGATACTCAGTTAAAAAAACAAGACGAAGAAAATATCAACGAAGATGATATTCCATTTTAAATTTTAAATTTAAAATTTAAAAAATGAAAGATTGTTTCTTTTGTCAAAACAAAACTGAACCGTCATTTAAACAACCGGAAATATTAGAAAAATTTTTAACGCCGCGGAAAAAAATCCAGTCCCGTAAAATCAGCGGTCTTTGTGTTCGTCATCAAAAACGTTTAGCTAAACAGATAAAATATGCCCGCTTTTTAGCTCTTATTCCCTATGTTTCCTATCAGGGCATAAAATAATCAAAAACATTAGCTTTTTTTTACACAAAAGCGGCCGAAGATACCCGATCGTCTTTCGAAGATAAGCGGATTAAAATAACTCCTTTTGCTGTACGCGAGCGGGAAGGGATAGAAGAGAGAGGAATTTTTACCACTTGCCCCATTTGACTGGTAATAATAACCGTCTCATCTTTTTCATCAATAATCTGTGAAAAAGCTACTTTACCAAACTTTTCATCAACCGAGGCGATTTTTACTCCTTTACCGCCGCGATGTTGTCCCTTAAAAAATGAAAGCGATGTTTTTTTGCCGATTCCATGTTCACCAATAACTAAAATATCTTTCTTAAAATCATAAGGAGAAAAAACATCAGCCGCCACCACATAATTTCCTTCTGAAAGCTCCATTCCCTTAACCCCGATTGAGGAACGGCCGGTTACCCTCACTTCTTCTTCCTTAAAAACAATTGCTTTGCCGTCACTTGATGTTAAAATTACCTGACTTTTACCATCGGTTAACTTTACCCATAAAAGCTCATCTTCCCTTTCTAATTTTATTGCAATAATCCCATTGCTGCGAATATCGGTGTATTCAATAAAAGGGGTTTTTTTAACCGTGCCTTTTTTCGTAACCATTAAAACAAAAAGTTTGTTTTTTTGCTCTAAAATCTCTTTATTATAAATCAAAACGGAAGTGACCCGTTCGCCTTGTTTTAAAGTTAAAAGATTAACAATCGCCTTGCCTTTGGAAATTCTTGATCCAACAGGAATATCCCAAACCCGCGTTTGAAAAACACGACCAAAATTGCTAAAAAATAATACATAATCATGAGTCATCGCTGAGGTAATAAAATAAACGTTATCGCTTTCTTTCGTCTCAATTCCCGAAACACCCTTGCCGCCCCGATTTTGTACCCGAAAAGTTTCCCGCGGTACCTGTTTAATATATCCCTCTTTTGTCAAAACCACAATTACTTCCTTGTTTTCTATTAACTGTTCATCGGTAATCTCACCCGGCTTGTTTTTTATAATCTGGGTTCTTCGCTCATCCCCGTATTTTTCTTTAAGATACAAAAGTTCCTCTTTTATTACCTTTAAAACTTTAAAAATATCTTTTAAAAGCGAATTTAAATAGTCAATTAACTCTTTCAAAGTATTAAGTTCATTTTCAATTTTTTCCCGCTCCAATCCAGTCAGTCGTTTTAAAGGCATATCTAAAATTGCCTGGGCTTGAACTGCGCTTAAGTTAAAATTTTTCATTAATGCCTGCTTGGCTTCTTCTTCATTGCTTGATTTTTTAATTAAAGCAATTACTTCATCAATATGATCCAAAGCAATTAAATAGCCTTCCAAAATATGGGCCCGGGCTTTAGCCTTTTCCAATTCAAAATAAGAACGTTTTATAACAATCTCCATCCGGTGCCGAAGATAAATTTCCAAAAGTGATTTAAGACTTAAAGTTTGAGGTATTCCGTCAACCAAAGCCACAATATTAGCCGGAAAAGAAGTCTGCAGTTCTGTATATTTGAAAAGGTTATTTAAAACTTTTTTATAGGAAGCGTCCCGTTTTAATTCAATAACCACCCTTATTCCTTCCCGATCCGACTCATCACGAAGATCGGAAATACCAACAATTTTTTTATCCTGTACCAGCTTGGCAATTTTTTCTACCAAAGCAGCTTTATTTACCTGATAGGGAAGTTGTTTGACAACAATTGCCATCTTTCCGTGACCTAAATCTTCTTCCTCAACTTTAGCCCGGGCTAAAATTGAGCCTCTACCAGTAGCATAAACATTTTTAATGTCTAAAAGACCGTAAATAATTCCTCCGGTGGGAAAGTCCGGCCCTTTAATATAATTCATTAACTCATCTAATTCTACCGGAAAATTAACTTCTTTGATTAAGTCTTTGGCATTTTGTTTGTCTTTGAAGATTTTTTCTTCAACTTTGGCTTGATCAATCATAAAAATCAAAGCATCAACAACTTCAGAAAGATTATGGGGGGGGATTTTGGTTGCCATACCAACAGCAATCCCTTCAGCGCCCATTAAAAGCAAATTGGGAAGCTTCGCTGGTAAAAAAACCGGTTCTTTTAAGGTCCCGTCAAAATTATCAATCCAAAAAACCGTTTCTTTTTCAATATCAAAAAGCATTTCTTCGGCAATTTTTGAAAGTTTTGCCTCGGTATACCGCATGGCAGCAGGCGGATCACCATCAATCGAGCCAAAGTTACCCTGACCACGAATCAGAGGATAACGCATAGAAAAATCCTGAGCCATCCTTGCTAAAGCCTCATAAACCGGCGCATCTCCGTGCGGATGATATTTTCCCAAAACTTCACCGACAATTTTCGCTGATTTGGAAAAACGGGCTACCGATGTTAAACCCATCTTATACATTGCATATAAAATCCGCCGCTGTACCGGTTTTAATCCATCGCGGGCATCAGGTAAAGCGCGGGAGACAATCACCGACATGGCATAATTTAGATATGCCTGTTTCATTTCGTTCGTTATTTCCGTTTGTTTAATCTGAGTCATAAAAATCAACTAACACCAAACTTCTAACACTAAACACTAAAAAAAATATATATCAAAAATCATATATCAAATATCAAAATGACAAATCAAAAATCAAAAAGAAACAAATAAAAAATATTTCATTAACAACTCTTACACAACGTTTACAATACTTTTACACTACTTTTTACACAACATTTATACGTTTTTTAACCCTTTTTTAATCGCTTCTTCCGCCTCTTTTTTACCCAAAAATCTTTTTGTTTTTACCCATTTACCCGGCTCAAGCTCTTTATAGTGATTAAAAAAATGCTGAATCATCTCTTTGGTTTTTTTAGGCAACTGATCAATAGTTTCAATATCCGCATAAAAAGGATCAACCTTTTTTGTCGGTAATGCAATAATTTTGGTATCAATACCTGCCTCATCTTCCATTTCAAGCATCCCAATTGGACGACAGGGGATAAGAGTCCCGGGAGAAACCGGATAAGTCGAAATCACCAATACATCCAAAGGATCACCGTCCTCAGCCTCCGTATTTGGGACAAAACCGTAATTAAAAGGATAAAACATAGCCGCATAAGCAAAGCGGTCAACCATCAACACACCAGCTTCTTTCTCAAGCTCATACTTTACCGGTGAACCCTGAGGGATTTCAATTAAAACATTAATTTCTTCGGGTGGATTTTTACCAGCTTTAATTTTTTTGATATCCATATTTTTTTATAAAAATTTATAACTTAAGTTTCCTAATTCCTAACTAATCTATAAATCTAAATTAGCCAGCTTCGCATGGGTAACAATAAACTTTTTCCGTGGGGGAACCTCATCACCCATAAGCATTGAAAAAACATAGTCAGCCTCTTCGGCATCGGCAATCGTTACCTGTTTTAAAATTCGATTCCCCGGATTCATTGTTGTCTCCCAAAGCTGCTCCGGATTCATTTCCCCCAAACCTTTATACCGTTGAATTATAACTAAATTATGATTGGTTTTAAAAGCTTCTTCTTTTAAAATCTCACCCATAATTTTTTCTTTTTCCTCATCCGAATAAGCATAAAATATTTTTTTTCCTGCCTGAATTTTATACAACGGCGGCTGAGCAATAAAAAGATGACCGTTTTTTATGATTTCAGGAAGATGACGGTAAAAAAAGGTCAAAAGCAAAGTCCTTATATGCTCGCCATCAACATCAGCATCGGTCATAATAATGATTTTATGATAACGAAGTTTTTTATAATCGATTGTTTCACCAATTCCCATTCCAAGCGCCACGACTAAATCTTTTAACTCTTTAAATGATAAAACCTTATCCAAATAAGCTCTTTCGGTATTTAAAATCTTTCCCCTAAGCGGCAAAATCGCCTGCGTTTTTCGATCACGACCCTGCTTGGCACTGCCACCGGCCGAATCACCCTCAACAATAAAAAGCTCGGATTTTGAAGGATTTTTTTCCTGACAATCAGCCAATTTTCCCGGAAGTGATACTCCTTCCAAAGCTCCCTTTCTCAAAACGGCATCCTTGGCGGCTTTGGCAGCAAGACGGGCTTTTTGGGCTAAAAATACTTTCTCTAAAATGGTTTTTCCTACTTTTGGATTTTCCTCAAAAAAGGTCTGAAGATAATCAAAAACTGTTTGTTGAACGATTGTTTGCACTTCGGAATTACCTAATTTTGATTTGGTCTGACCTTCAAATTGAAGATTAGTGGCTGGCATCTTTACATAAACAACCGCCGTTAAACCCTCTTTCACATCATCACCGGTAAATGGTTCATCACCGTTTTTTTCAGCCAACTCTTTTTTGGCGTAGTTATTGATAGCTTTGGTTAAAGCAGTTCGAAAACCGGTTAAGTGAGTCCCTCCCTCAACGGTGTTTATAACATTAACAAAAGAGTGAATATTCTCATTAATAGCGTCGGTATATTGAAGAGCCACCTGAACTTCTTTATCATCAAATTGTCTTTTGATAAAAATTGGTGGATTAAACAAAACTCTTTTTCCCCGATTTAAATCGGAAATTAAAGAAATAATTCCGCCATCGAAGTAAAAAGCGACTTTTTCCTTTTCTTTTCTGTTTTCAATTCGAAAATAAACATCGCTTATTAAATAAGCTCTTTCCTTAACTTGTTTTTTCAAAACCATGTAGTTGATCTCAACTGTTTCTTTAAAAATCTCTGCATCCGGCAAAAAAGAAACCGCAGTTCCCGAAGGATAAGAAAAACCCAAAATTGATTTGTCAACTTTCTTTACTTTATAAAGAGGAACACCACGTTTATATTCCTGACGAAAAAGACTGCCATCACGCGCCACCTCAACAATAAAATGGGAAGATAATGCGTTAACGACTGATGCTCCAACCCCATGCAGACCTCCCGAAACCTTATAAGCGCCGGTGGTAAATTTTCCACCAGCATGAAGCTTAGTCATTACAACTTCCAAAGCCGAAACTCCATATTTCGACAAAACATCAACCGGAATTCCGCGTCCATCATCAAAAACAGTTAAATAATTATTCTCTTCAATAATAATTTTGATATTTTTACAAAAACCAGCCAAAGCCTCATCGATTGCGTTATCGATAATTTCATTCAAACAGTGATTAACTCCTCCCTGCGATGTGGTACCAATATACATCCCCGGCCGTTTCCGTACCGGTTCCAGTCCTTCCAAAACAACAATTGAATCAGCTCCATATGAAGATTTTTTTTTATTATCCATAATATATCCTAATAACCTAAGTTTCTTTACTTAGATTATTGATTATTTTAACTCTACCTTTGCTCCTGCCGCCTCTAATTTGCTTTTTGCCTCTTGTGCCTTTTCTTTTTTCACCTCTTTCAAAAGTTCAAAGGGAAGACTTTCAACCGCTTTTTTGGCATCCATCAAACCTAAATTGGGTAATATTTCACGAACAGCCTTAATCACATTAAGTTTATTGGTGCCCGCATCAGTTAAAACAACGGTAAAACTGCTTTTTTCTTCTTCTTTTTCCGAAGAAGAAGCTTGCGTGGAAGGCGCCGCAGTTGCTGCCGGCATTGCCGAAACACCAAACTTTTCTTCCAAATATTTAGCCAAGTCAGCCATTTCCAAAGCAGTTAATCCCTCAATTTCAGTAGCAATTTTTTTTAATTTTTCTGAAAGCGCAACCGTGTCAGCCATTTTCTTCACCCCCCTTCTTTTTTCCTATTTGACTGATAACATAAGCCAATTTTATCTGGGAAAACTTTATCGCATAAACTAAACGGGCAGAAGATGATTTTAAACTACCAATAATTTTTCCCAAAAGCTCCTGCTTCGATGGTAAAGTGGCCAACCAGACAAGACTTGCCTGATCATAAGCTAAATTATCCAAAAAACCAAATTTAAAAGAAAGAGTTTTTTCTTCTTTGGCAAATTGATAAAAAGCAGAAAGTCCTTCAATCCAATCGCCGTCAAAAGTTAAAACAGCTGAATTTTGTTTTAAAGGAATAAATTTCTCTTTAACTGATTTCAATGACTGATTTAAATTAATCAAATTTTCCAAAGTCTTTTCAAAAAGAGTATTTTTTATTACCAAAAGCTTTGCCATTTTACTTTTTAAAATTTTTCTCAGTACCTCCATTCGTTTATGGGAAGTTGAGCCAAATTTAACGACAACAAAGTTTTTTTTATCAGTAAGAAGTTTTGCCAATTGTTGGGTTTTTTCTATTTTTTTTAAGCTGGGCATATTTTTCCTCGCCGGGACTTTTAATTTATTTTTACACCGCCTTTTTAAAAACAAAAAAAACGGCAACCCGGGTCTTAGGTTTTTTATAATTATACCATATAAGACTTATAAATTGTCGCGCTTTTATTACATCGCTTCCAAAAGCTCTCTTAATGTTTTTGGCTGGTGCTCTTCTTTCTTTTCCTTTTTTTTGGGTGTAATTCTGGCTTTATATTCTTTGGCTTTTTCCTGTTTTTTTTGGAACAATTCAACTCTGCCTTTGACATCTAAATAACGATGTTTGCCGGTATAAAACGGGTGGCACTTATAGCATACCTCAACCTGAATCAACTTTTTTGTTGAACCGGTCGTAAAAGTATTACCACAGGCGCAAATCACTTTTGCATCATCGTAATAAACCGGATGGATGTTTGCCTTCATAAGAAGAAAATTATAACATAAAAAAAATTTTGTGTAAAGAATAAAATGATATAATAAATTAGTGTAAAAATTGTTTAAATGTTGTGTCAATGTTTTTTTAATTTTTAAACGTTTCCCGTTTAACGTTTAATGTTAGAAGTTAGATGTTAGTTGTTGATGTTCCCTCCCATCTTAAAAAAAATCAGCCTTTTTTTACAACGGCTTCCGGGGATTGGTGAAAAAACCGCCAACCGCTTAGCTTTTTTCCTTTTAAAGATTCCGGAAGAAGATTTAAAAAACTTTGGTAAAAATTTGATTGAATTAAAGCAAAAAATCAAATTTTGCCGGCAATGTTTCAATCTGAGCGAAGAAGAACTTTGTCCAGTCTGCACCGATAACAAACGTGATCATCAAACTATTATTGTTTTGGAAAATATCCTTGATCTTTTATCTTTTGAGCGGGGCAATATTTATCAGGGAATTTATCATGTTTTACATGGAAAAATTGATCCTTTAAATCGGATAAGCGCTGATGATTTAAAAATCGGTGAATTAATCAACCGCTTAAAAAAAGAGGAGGTAAAAGAACTGATTATTGCCACCAGCCCTGATATGGAAGGGGAAGCAACGGCTTATTTTATTAAAAACCGGCTGGAAAAAGAAATTCTACCACAAAAAAAAATTAAAATTACCCGCCTCGCTTACGGCTTACCAATCGGCGCTAATTTAGAATACGCCGATTATATGACTCTAAGAAAAGCGCTTGAGGGAAGAAGAACTCTGACTTAACCTGAAAATCTTTTACACTACATTTACACTATGCTTACATAATCTTTAACCTATTTTTATTCTTTTTAGTTATAATTACTCTTATGAAAATTTATAATACCCTTACCAAAAAAATTGAAGAGTTTACTCCATTACATCCACCAAAAGTTACTTTTTACAGCTGCGGTCCAACTGTTTATGATTATACCCATATCGGTCATATGCGAACATACACCAACATCGACCTTCTAAAGCGAACCTTGGTCTATCTTGGTTACAAAGTAAAACAGGTGATGAATATAACCGATGTTGGTCATCTAACCGGTGATGATGATACGGGAGAAGATAAATTAGAAAAAGGTGCTAAAAAAGCCAAAAAAACCGTTTGGGAAGTCGCGTCTTTTTTTACCGATTATTTTTTTAAAAACGTTTACGCCTTCAATATTATCCCCCCCGATATTGTCTGTTGCGCTACCGATCACATTAAAGACATGATTGAAATGATCAAAAAACTTGAAAAAAAAGGATACACCTATCAAACAAAAGAAGCGATATATTTTGACGTCTCAAAGTTTAAAAATTACGGTAAACTTTCCGATCAAAAACTTGAAGAAAAAATTCAAAAAGGACGGGAAGAAGTCTATATCGATCCGGGGAAAAAACATCCGGCTGATTTTGCTTTGTGGTTTTTCCGGGTTGGTCGATTTGCCAACCACTCGATGTACTGGGATTCACCTTGGGGCGATGGTTTTCCCGGCTGGCATATTGAATGTTCAGCTATGAGTACTAAATATTTGGGTCAACCAATCGATATTCATTCCGGGGGAGTCGATCATATCCCGGTTCATCATGAAAACGAAATTGCCCAGTCTGAAGCTGCCAATAAAAAACCATTTGTCCGCTTTTGGTTTCATACCAATTTTTTGACCGTTAATAAGCAAAAAATGAGTAAGTCTTTGGGCAATTTTTATACCATTAATGATTTAAAAAAAAACAACATTGAACCTTTAGCTGTCCGTTACTTTTTTTTGCAAACTCATTATCAACAAATTGCCAACTTCACTTGGGAAGCAGCCAAATCAGCTCAAAATTCTTATAACAATCTTAAAAAAACTGTTTTAGAACTTCAGTCTTATCCCTCCTATCAATCTTATAAGGCTTATAAGACCTATAAGACTTATCAAACCCAATTTGTTAAATTTATAAGCGACAATCTTCAAATTCCAAAAGCTTTAGCTCTCCTTTGGCAAGCAATAAAAGATCCATCTTTAAATCCCAAAGAAAAACTGCTATTAATTTATGACTTTGATAAAATTTTTGGTTTAAAGCTTACCGATATAAAACCCGGAAAAATTCCCCAAAAAATAATTGAATTAGCCGAAAAAAGAAAAAAATACCGAATTGAAAAAAACTTTAAAAAAGCCGATGAAATAAGAAAAAAGATTGAGGATTTAGGTTATCAAATAGAAGACCTACCCCAAAATCAATATCTTATCAAAACTTATTAATCCTATCATTCGTATAAGACTTATAAAACTTATAAGACCCCTAAAAGACCTATCTTGACTTTATCTTATTTTTTTCCTATCATAACTTTATGGGACAAATTTTGAAAAAAATATTTATTTATTCTTTTCTTTTTTTATTGTTTTTGGGAATAAATTTAATTTTAATTAGACGAATTATTTATCAAACAAAAAAAGAAACCCAAATCGAAAATATTTTGGCGGAAATCGGCGAGATTAAAAACAATCCTTTTTCCTATTCGGCCCTTCCTCAGGTGCTTGGTGCCTACAAGACTGAAACCCAAGTTGGGGACGGTCGGGTTGCCAATTTAAAACAGTTCTTTCGCAGATACAATTCACCCCTTTATGATTACGCCCAACTGATTGTTGATGTTTCTGATCAATATGGCTTTGATTACCGGCTTCTTCCAGCCATTGCAATGCAGGAATCAAATCTGTGCCGCTATATTCCCAGAAACTCCCATAACTGCTGGGGTTGGGGAATTTATGGCAATCAGGTAATTCGTTTTTCCTCATACGAAGAGGCAATTGAAACGGTTGCTGCCGGTATAAAAAAAGAGTACATCGATAAGGGGCTTGTCACCGCCTCAAAGATTATGGAAAAATATACCCCTTCTTCGCCGGGAACGTGGGCCCGCGGCGTTAATACTTTTCTTAGAATGCTGGAGTAATTTTTCTTTCTCGTATAAAATTCATAAGACCTATCAAACTTACTTATAAGACTTTTTCTCTTTTTTATGCTATAATTTCCTTATTATGCTTACCCAACCGCTTAAAGGTTTTCGCGATTTTTTACCGGAAAAAGCCATTGCCAGAAACTTTCTTATTAAAAAATTAAAAACTTTTTTTGAACTTTTTGGTTTTGACCCTTTAGAAACTCCCGCCGTGGAATATGCCCAAATTCTTTTAGGTAAATACGGAGAAGAGGCTGATAAATTAATCTATCTTTTTGAAGATTACGGCGGAAGAAAGGTTGGTTTGCGCTTTGATCAAACAGTCCCACTTGCCCGTATAGTTGCTCAATATCAAAATCTGACAAAACCATTCAGAAGATATCAAATTCAACCAGTTTGGCGGGCAGAAAATCCCCAAAGCGGCCGTTTTCGTGAATTTATTCAGGCTGATATTGACATTGTTGGTGAACAAAACCTTATGGCAGAGGCAGAAATTATAAGTTGCGCTGTTTCCGTTTTTAAAAATTTAGGCTTTAAAAAAACAAAAATTCTTCTCAACGACCGAAAAAATCTCGCCAGTATTGATAAAAAAATTATTAACGCCATTGATAAATTAGAAAAAGTTGGTGAAGAAAAAGTCATTGAAGAAATCCGGGAAAAAACGGGTTATCAAAAAAAACAGGTAAAAAAAGTGATTGACAAAATTAAAAACACGCCGCCATCAAAAGATTTAACCAGCCTTTTTTTTCTTCTTGAAAAAAACGGTTTAAGAAAGGAAAAAGATTTTGACTACCAGCCGACTTTGGTTCGTGGTTTAGATTATTATACCGGTATAATCTTTGAAGCTGTTGATGAAGCCTACAGAAGCGGATCTTTGGGTGGCGGGGGAAGATATGATAACTTGATTGGAGTTTTTTCCGGTCAAAAAATTGCCGCCTGTGGTTTTGCCTTTGGTTTCGATCGCCTTTTTGAAGCAATGGAAAAACTAAATCTTTTACCAAAACAATCAACTTTGACTCAGGTTTTGGTGACCGTATTTTCCCGGGATTTTCTTGATAAATCAATTAAAATCACCAACTTTCTCCGCCAAAACAATATCAACACAGAAATTTATCCTAACCCCGACAAAAAACTCGATAAACAGTTAAAATATGCTGATAAAAAGGGGATTCCTTATGTTTTGATTTTAGGCGAAAAGGAAGTCAAAAAAAATGTGGTAAAATTAAAGGATTTAAAAACCGGTAACCAAAAAGAAATCAGTCCTGAAGATCTTTTAAAGATCCTATAAAACTTATAAGTCTTATAAACACTATAAGTCACATTTTCCCTATGCTCATCAATCCCAATATCGCCATCATCGAAGCTTTGCCCGGCGTGGGTGGCGATGAAGCAAAAATCTGGATGAAAGAACTTCTTCTATCTTATATTCGCTTTGCCCAGAAAAAAGGTTTTAAGTTTTCCTATCTTGATGAAAATATTGTTGAGATTGGCGGCGAAAACGTTTTTTCTATTTTTAAAAGAGAAACCGGTGTTCACCGAGTGCAACGAATTCCCAAAACCGAAAGACGGGGAAGAATTCACACCTCAACCGCAGTAATTGTTGTTTATCCGCAAATTATTAAATCCGATATTAAGATCAATCCGGCTGACTTAGAATGGCAGTTTTTCCGATCAGGAGGTCATGGCGGACAAAATGTAAACAAAGTGGAAACGGCTGTCCGCCTGATTCATAAACCAACCGGTATTGTTGTTACCGCCTCACGTGAACGCTATCAAGAAGCCAATCGAAAAATTGCCTTAAATCTTCTTTCAGCTAAACTTTATCAACTCGAGGAAGAAAAAAAACAAGGGCTTTTACATTCCTATGTCAAAAATATTGGCAGCGGTGAGCGAGCCGAAAAAATCCGCACCTACAACTTTCCCCAAAACCGGCTAACCGATCACCGGATTGGTAAAAGTTTTTATGATCTGGAAAGAGTTATTGAAGAGGGGGAGTGGGGTAAAGTTTTTGCCTCTTATTAATCTTATTTCTCTTTTATATTTTCCTTATTAATACTTATGCGACTTATAAAACTTATAAGACCCATTCTCCTTGTTATTCTTTTCTTTTTATTGTATAATCCATAAATAATGGTCATAAACGGTAAAAAAATCGCTTTGGTTTTGGAAAAAGAAGTAAAAAAATTGGGCAAAAAATTTAAAAAAAATAAACTAAAGCTTATCGTTTTTCTTATCGGCCAATCAGAAGAACAACTTTCTTTTGTTAAGATAAAAAGTAAGCTGGCAAAGAAATTGGGAATAGAGTTTGAGTTTATTCATTATAAATCAACCCCTCTTTTTGAACCGTTTGTTCGCAGATTAAAAGAGGTCGCTTCTGATTCTTCAACCACCGGCGTGGTTATTCAACAACCATTACCCGCCGCCCTTTCTACTGAAAGCATCTATGATTATATTCCAAAAAATAAGGAAATCGAAGGTCATCATCCAAAAAGTCCCTTCCTGCCGCCACTTGGCTTGGCAGTTTTAACTGTCTTAAAATCAATTTTTTTAGGAGGGAAAATTAACCCGAAAATTATTATTAACCCAAAAAAAGATATAAATTTTTTCCACCGCAAATTTAAAAACAAAAAAGTGGTGGTGGTGGGACAAGGAATAACCGGCGGTTTACCTATTGGCAAAACTCTTAGCTTCTTTAAAATCAATTATATTGCCGTTAATTCCAAAACCGAAAATAAAGAAAATTACTATCAAGAAGCAGATATTATTATTACCGCCGTTGGCAAAAAAGTAATCTCTCCACAAAATTTAAAACGGGGAGTTATCCTGATAAATGTCGGTCTTCGCAAAGAAAATAGAAAATTAAAAGGTGATTATGATGAAAAAGAAATTAAAAACATTGCCTCGTTTTATACGCCAACTCCCGGAGGAATCGGACCGATTGATGTTGTCTATCTTTATAAAAATTTGGTTGATGCGGCTAAACTTCAAAAAAAATAAAGTTAGTTTATATTTTTCCACTCAATATTTTTATCTTTTTTCATAAATGTATACTGTCTTTTAGCATAAGAAATTTCAGCCGTAATCCATTGGAAAACAGCCTCATTAAGACTTTTCTTTTTTAAAACTACAGGAATCAGCTGTTTGTAACCGATCGTTTTTAAACCGTGGTCATCTTTTTTATATCCTTTTTTTAAAAGGGATTTTACCTCGCACAAAGCTCCTTCCCCAAGACGTTTTTTTACCCGTTCCTCAATTTTTTGTCGCAAAACTTTTTTATCAGCAAAGCGAAGACCGATAAATTTTTTAATCGGAAAAAGAGGAATAACTTTTTCTTTTTTTTGAATATCGATTTTGTTTTTTAATAAATATTGGGCAATCTCTATCTTTCTTATCAACCTTCGTTTATTTTTTCTATCGCTTTCATTTAAGGTTTCAAAAAAATCCTTTCTTTTCCTTTTTAAAATTTCTTGAAGTTTTTCAACCGGAAAATCTTCAAGTCTTTTTCTTAAAGAAAAATTTGGGGGGGCCGAATAATCAAAACCATAAAGCAAATGTTTTAGATAAAAATAAGAACCGCCCACCAAAATTGGTGTTTTTTTTCGTCTTTTAATCTCAGCAATCACATCAACGGCAAAAGAAACAAAGTTAAAAGAAGAAAAGTAATGATTGGGTAAAACAATATCATAAAGCCACAATTTTATCCCGTCTTTTAAATAATAACCAACATCACATCTATCAATCTTTTTCCATAAAAAAAACCGGTCAGTCTTTTTATTAATATCTTTTCCGGTAATAATGTCAAGCTCTTTATAAATCTGACGTGAATCAAAGTTAATAATTTCACCATTATATTTTTTTGCCAAATCAAAAGCTGTTTTTGTTTTGCCGGTGGCTGTTTGACCGGTGACAATAATCATATAATTCCTATCTTCTAAATAACTTAAAAAATGCCTCCTTGGGAATCTCAACCTTCCCCACCATCTTCATCCGTTTTTTTCCCTCCTTTTGTTTCTCCAAAAGTTTTCTTTTTCGGCCAACATCACCGGTTCCCAAAACTTTTCCTGATTTTATCAGGACATTTTTTCGAAACGGCGGGATTTTTGCTGAAGCAATAATCTTTCCCCCAAAAGCCGCCTGAATTCTTACCTCAAACTGCTGTCGCGGGATAAGTTCTTTTAATCGATTTACCAAAAAACTTCCCGTTTGATAAGCTTTTTCTGAAGGAACAACCTCAGAAAACTCATCAATCTCCTGTCCGTTTAAAAGCAAGGTCAAAGGCGAAGCCAAAACCGGCCGGTAATCTAAAAACTCCCAGTCCAAAGAGGCATAACCGGAAGATACACTTTTTAATTTATCAAAAAAATCAGCAATAAGTTCAATCATCGGCATTTCATAAATAAGCTCAATTGAATCGCTTTGACCAATATTGTTCATCGTTAAAAACTTTGCCCGATGATTTTGGCATAAAGCCAAAACATCCCCCAAATATTTTGAGGGTGCAATAATTGTTAATTTAACATAGGGTTCAAAATAAGAATGATCATCTTTTTTAAACTCAACCTGTGGCGGGGTTAAAACCAAACTTAAACCAAACTCCCGCTCTAACCTTTCTCGCACCACCTCAGCATGTAAAAGTCCCAGAAAACCCACCCGAAAACCACTGCCCAAAGCTTTACTATAAATTGGAGAAAAAGAAATTGCTGCATCGTTTAAATAAAGTTTTTCTAAAGCCTTTTTAAGATTCAGGTAGTCGGCTGTATCGGTCGGAAAAACACCGGCAAAAACCATTGGCTTGATTTTTTTGTAACCAGCTAATGGATTGGCATTCCTGTTTACTGCATCAACAATTGTCTCTCCCACATTAACCTGATGAATATCTTTTAAATTAGTGACAACATAGCCAATTTCACCGTCAACCAACTTATTTTCTGGTTTTAAATCCGGTGTAAAAAAACCGACTTCGTCAACAGTAATTTCTACTTTTGCGTTGGCCAAAAAAACTTTTTGTCCTTTTTTGATTTGGCCGGAAAAAATTCTAACAAAAACAATCACTCCGCGATGCTCATCAAAGTAAGAATCAAAGATTAAAGCCGATAATGAATTAACCTCTGACCTTCCGGTTTTATCATTGGGTGAAGGTATTTTTTCAACTACCGCTTTAAGCAGTTTATCTACCCCATAACCGGTTTTTGCCGAAATTAAATAAATCTCATCTTCTTTTATGCCTAAAAAATTAATAAGCTCTTTTTTTGTTTTTTTAATTTGCGCTTGGGGAAGATCAATTTTATTAATCGCCGGAATAATGACTAAATTTTTTTCCAGCGCTTTGTGGGTATTAGCAACGGTTTGGGCTTGGATCCCCTGACTGGCATCAACCAAAAGAATTACCCCCTCAACACAAGCCAAAGTCCGCTCTACCTCATAAGAAAAATCAATGTGTCCCGGAGTATCAATCAGATTTAAAACAAAACTTTTATAAACCATCCTTACCGGTGCCAGTTTGATTGTTATCCCGCGTTCCCGCGAAATTGGATTGCGATCTAAAAGCTGCTCTTCGTGTTTACCTTTCTCAACTACCCCGGTTATCTCCAAAAAACGATCAGCCAAAGTACTTTTCCCGTGATCAACATGGGCAATAACGGCAAAATTTCTTATGTTTTTCATATTTTATATTAATTCCACACCTCCGAGGTGTTATATATTCCACACCTCGGAAATTTTTTCATTTAATTCATTTCTAATTTTTAGTAAAATTATTCTATGCCAAGAAGAAAAACTCCTTTAGTTAATAATCAATTTTATCATATCTTTAACCGTACCATTGATGGGAAAGAAATATTCATAAACAAAAAAATAATCAAAAGGACAATCATTACCTTATTTTATTATCAATATCAAAACCCACCTCTCCGTCTTTCTTACTTTTTAGAGAAATCGAAAGAAGAACAAGAAAAAATTTGGGAGGTTTTAAAACAAAAAAATGAAAAACTCATTGATATTATTGCGTACTGTTTTATGCCCAATCACTATCATTTCCAACTTAGGCAACTTGTTAAAAACGGGATAAGCATTTTCATTTCAAAATTCCAAAATAGTTTTACAAAATATTTTAATACATTAACAAACCGCACCGGCTATCTTTTTGAGAGTCAGTTTAAAGCAAAAATCATCTTAAACGAAGAAGAATTTATTCATATTAATCGTTATATTCACCTAAATCCATACACCAGTTTTTTGGTAAAAGATATTGAGGATCTTAAAAAATATTATGCTTCATCTTTACCGGAATATTTAAAAGAAAAATACGGTTTTTGTAACAAATCTTTAATCCTTTCCCGTTTTAAAACGATAAAAAACTACTGGCGATTTATTGGTAATCAAGCCGACTACCAACGAAAATTAAATCAAATAAAACACTTAATCTTTGAATAAATCCCGAGGTGTTATATCTATAACACCTCCGGGGTGTTAGGTTTTAGTTTGATTTTTAATCGCCTCAATTACCACCTCAACCTCCTCATTCGAAGCTAAATAATATTTCTCACCTCTTTTTCCATTCTCATATTCATAAACTAAAGGAATACAATATGGAATATTTAAAGAAACAATTGCGGAATCATCAATATTATCCAAGTACTTAATCATCGCCCGCAAAGCATTATGATGCGATGATAAAAGAATATTTTTTCCATCAATCAGTTTTTTTTCAATCTCATTCTTAAAGTAGGGAATAACCCGGTTGTAGGTATCTTTCAAAGATTCACCCGCCGGTAAAAGTCGTCTTGGTATATCTTTATATAGAGGATCATTGATTGGATGACGGGGATCATCTAAACTCACTTTTGGCGGAGCAATGTTATAACTTCGCCGCCAAAGATTAACCTGTTCCTCACCGTATTTTTTTACCATTTCAGGTTTTGAAAGTGTCTGCAGCGCCCCGTAATGACGTTCATTTAAATGCCAATCTTTGATGATTGCCACATTTTTTTGATCAAGTGTCTCCAACACTATCTCAATAGTTTTGTAAGCCCGTTTCAATACTGAACTATAAGCTAAATCAAAAGTTATCCCTTTTTCTTTGATTCTTACCGCATATTTTTTTGTCATCTCAATTCCTTCTTTTGCCAAATCAATATCAGTCCACCCGGTAAACCTGCCCGTCCACTCAGTTAATCCATGCCGAACAATGACTAAGTAGTTCATAAAATTATAAAATCAGTTAATCTTTTAATTTTTATTTTTTAATTATTTTTCCCACTTTTCAATCTCAATCAGTCGATTATACTTTGCCAACCTTTCCGACCGACACATTGAACCGGTCTTGATAAAATCAGCACTACAGGCATAAGCCAAATCCGCAATAAATGAATCCTCGGTCTCACCGGAACGATGGGAA